>MDTG01399569.1_pt1 | contig 29834 bp, 24 predicted proteins | sample 811421 | NCBI WGS metagenome assembly MDTG01 (sample SAMN05326645, study PRJNA326480) | marine metagenome | isolation source: seawater | place: Pacific Ocean: South East | collected 2011 | reverse complement strand
TTTCTGCTTCTATATCAATTAGTCCATCCATCGGCACAAGTATTTCTAAATTACCGTATAGCTGCACCGCGCTCACCGGTGCTTCTTCGGATGCTGGAAGCCAATTGATTTCCTCTAACTTAGCTAACTTCTTGAGCAGGTGCTTGTGTTGCCTGAGGCTGTTCTTATCCTCTTCATCGCTACTACGCAGATAGACAGTTATTGCCTTAGCTGGGGAAATATCCATCTCTCCCCGAATGTTACGTATTCCGACTACCACACCTTTGATCCAGTCAATTTCAGCTTCGGCTTGGAGATTCAAGTTTTCTGGAGCAACGCATGGATAAGGCTGTATCATTATGCTCTCACCTTGGATGCGTAGTTGCGAAGCGCAGCGTTGCCAGAGCTCCTCAGTAATAAAGGGCATGAACGGATGTAATAGGCGCAATATTTTTTCGAAAGTGCTCAGTAACACGTATCGTGCTGCCTTAGCCTCTGCCTGATTAGTTTCCTCATCCCATAAGACAGGTTTAGAGAGTTCAACATACCAATCGCAGTATTCGTTCCAAACGAACTCCTGTAGATCCTGAGCCGCCGTATCAAAGCGATAATTTTCGAGTGAATGGCGCACCGCACTCAATGTTTTTTCAAACGAGCTAATAATCCAATGATCCGCGATCGACATGTATTTAATATGATCTTCTGACGAACCAATGATTTTCCCATCCGTGTTCATTTCAACATATCTTGCTGCATTCCAAATCTTATTACAAAAATTTCTATGGCCTTCAATTCGACCAAGATCAAACTTAATATCTCTTCCTGTAGAAGCCAGAGAATAAAATGTAAACCGCAGGGCGTCAGTTCCATATGCTGCTATCCCACTGGGAAAACTTGCGCGTGTATTTTTTTCTATTTGATCAATTAACTTCGGCTGCATCATATCTGCCGTGCGTTTAGTAACCAGTTGCTCTAAATCAATGCCGTCTATTAAGTCGATCGGATCGAGGATATTGCCTTTAGATTTTGACATCTTTTGGCCGCTTTCATCGCGCACGAGCCCAGTCACATAGACTTTCTTAAACGGAACTTGGCCTGTAAATTTCAAGGTCATCATTATCATCCGAGCGACCCAGAAAAAAATGATATCAAAGCCGGTGACTAAGACGTTTGTGGGATGAAAACGATCGAAGAACGATGTTTCATTTGGCCACCCTAAAGTCGAGAATGTCCAAAGTGCAGATGAGAACCATGTATCTAGTACGTCCTCGTCTTGGTGGAGAGTAATTTTCTCATCGAGCTTATGTGCGAAACGAATAGTTTCCTCGCTGTCTCCCACGTATACTTTCCCCTCTTCATCGTACCAAGCTGGAATTCGGTGCCCCCACCATAATTGCCGACTGATGCACCAGTCCTTGAGATCACGCATCCAAGCAAAATAAGTGTTCTCCCAATTTTTGGGGACGAACTCAATTTCGCCAGATTCGACAGCGGTGATTGCTGGTCCCGCCAATGATTCGACTGAAACGTACCATTGATGAGTGAGGTATGGCTCAACTATTGCACCGCTTCGGTCGCCTCGTGGAACCTTTAATCTATGAGGTTCGATTTTTTCGAGCAGACCGAGGCTCTTCATTTCCTCGACGACCTTTTTTCTTGCTACAAAACGATCGAGGCCGACATATTGCGACGGTGCCTCTTCATTTATCGCTGCATCGTCTGTCAGGATGTTAATTAGCTCAAGATCGTGCCGAAGACCCATTTCATAATCGTTAAAGTCGTGTGCTGGAGTAATCTTGACACAGCCGGTACCGAAGGCAGGATCGACGTATGTATCTGCGATAATTGGGATATTACGGTTACAGATAGGTAGTTTTACTTGCTGGCCAATTAAATGCTTATAACGTTCGTCCTCAGGATGAACCGCGACTGCTGTATCACCCAAAAGAGTCTCTGGGCGAGTCGTAGCGATCACCAGATTTTCGTTACTATCAGCAATTGGGTAACTGAAATACCAGAGTGAGCCGTCTTCTTCTTCCGATATAACCTCTAGGTCTGATATGGCAGTCAGTAATTTGGGATCCCAGTTTACAAGTCGATTACCCCTGTAAATTAACCCTTCATTGTATAAATCGATAAATACTTTCTGGACAACCGATGAGAGCTCTTCATCCATCGTAAATCGCTCTCGAGTCCAATCTAATGATGACCCGAGGCGCCTCAGCTGCTGAGTAATAATATTTCCAGATTCATCTTTCCAGTCCCAAACCCTCTTAATAAAGGCATCTCTGCCAATCTCCGCTCTCGACTTACCCTCTGAGTTCAGTTGCCGCTCGACCACCATCTGTGTGGCTATGCCCGCATGATCGGTCCCAACTTGCCATAACGCTTGATGCCCATCCATGCGGTGGTATCGTGTTAGAGCGTCCATGATTGCATGCTGGAAACCATGGCCCATATGCAACCGACCCGTCACATTGGGTGGTGGGATTACAATGCAGTATGGTTGCGCATTTCCGCTGGGCGCAAAATAGCCGCGTTCCTCCCAGGTTTTGTACCATGCTTGCTCTAGTTCTTGAGGCTGATAGATTTTTTCCATTTTTTTAAATCTTAGTTTTTAAGAAAACCCAATTATACCTTATGGTTTGGGCAGGTGTGTGCAAACGATAACTTTTCTTTTTGTAGAGGTATTGGTTGAATTTTAAATGGATACCATCTTGGGCTTCAGTCCTAATTCTTGATAGCTCCGATAGCGTTTCCGAGCAGAGGCGAGGTGCGGGTCGTCTTGCATAATGATTTCAGTTATCCGATTAAATTGGTTTGGATTAGCAAAGGGAGCAGCTTTCAGATTAATTAGTACATCAGCATGCTTGGAAGATGGAAGCTCAGTTCCTATCGTTACTTCTCCTTCGTGTGTTTCTGTATTCTCAAAACCATGAGGCACAAAACTGCTCGATGAAAAAGTCCAAAGTTTCTCATCTAGTTCCTCCAATTGCTCATGTGATTCAACCAGGATGAAGACACTGTGTTCTAAAGACACGCCTTTTTCGGCGAGCCGACATGCAAAAGTTAGTTTGTCTGCGAGGGTCTCGCCTTGGATCTTATAAAAACTGACTTCGCTGGCTGAATCCACGTCTTGCCTGACCTTCACTTAGCCACTTGACTGCAGAGGTATTCGGTTAGCAAAGCAACAGGTCTGCCTGTTGCTCCTTTTTCGGAACCCGACCTCCAAGCGCTTCCAGCAATATCAAGGTGGGCCCATTTTAAATTTTCCGTAAATCGTGAGAGAAAGCAGGCTGCTGTAATTGTTCCTGCTCTGGGTCCACCAATATTTGCAATATCAGCGAAGTTGCTTGAAATCATGGACTGATATTCGTCTAGAAGAGGCAGCTGCCATACAGGGTCAAGGCTCTTCTGGCCCGAGTTAATTAAATCTGATGCCAGGCTTTCGTCATTGCTCAGTAAAGCGCTCACGGTTGATCCAAAAGTTGCTACTGCGGCACCAGTCAACGTTGCTATGTCAATAACGCTTTTTGGTTTGTATCTTTTTACGTAGGTAAGTGCATCGCACAAAACCAGCCTGCCTTCAGCGTCTGTGTTCAACACCTCAATCGTTTGTCCCGACATACTTGTTACAATGTCGCCAGGTTTCGTAGCTCTTCCGCTTGGCATATTCTCAGCCGCAGCGATTACTGCTACGACATTGAGATTCAGGTTCGTTGTAATTATTGCGTTCATTGAACCGATAACGCTTGATGCTCCGCACATATCGTACTTCATCTCATCCATGCCACCGCCAGATTTGAGGCTGATTCCGCCGGTATCGAAGGTTATCCCTTTCCCAACGAGGGCATGAGGTTTATCGTTTTTCTTTCCACCTTGATACTCGACAACAATTAATTTAGCTTCTTCAGAAGATCCAGCCGAAACAGATAACAATGAACCCATGCCAAGTCTACGCATTTGCTTTTCTGTTAGTACTTTAACCTTGACTTTGTTTTTCCCTTTCCAGAGCTTTTGAGCATATTCCGCCAAATAAGTCGGTGTGCAAATATTACCGGGGAGATTTCCAAGTTCTTTTGCTTGGTTTATGCCATTCCCAATGGCCTTCCCTTTTTGCATAGCCGTCTCGAGGGTTTTTATCTGTCTTCGAGTTCCGATTGAAGCTGATATTGTTTTTAACGATTTTATTGCTGGTTTCTTACTTTTTGTTGCCGAATAGACATAGCACAAATCCTCGGCTTCCTGACTAATTCGCATCGTTACCCATGGAGTTTTTCGGTCGTTTAACTCAAGGTTGCTGAAGGCAAAATGGGCGTTTTTTGCTTTGGTTGCAAATATTGTCTGAAGTGCGTTTCGCATTGCCTTTATGAAACTTTTAGCATTGAGCTCTTTTCGATCCCCTGCACCAAGTAATAGTACTCGCGGCGCTCTGCAACCCGCTATGTTTTGAATCAAAGCGGTTTCACCCAGCTTTCCTGAAAAATCGTTGTTGGTAAGGAGTTTTGTAATTGCTTTGCCGCAGCCCCTATCAACAATCTCCGCTTCCTCACTAAGTATGCCGTTTTTGAATACAACGATAACTAAACAGTCTGTCACTGTTTTTATTGGCGAAGTGTTTTTGATAGCAAATTTCATAAAAGATCCCGTGCGAAGTGAATTACAAGAATTAAAAGACTTAAAAATTACTTTATATGCTATTGATTTCGCTCCGAGTAGGCAAGCTGAGTTACAAAAAAGGCAAAAATTCATCAACAAGTTCAATTCTTGCTCTTAAATTGTCTTTAACTGCCCGCCGAAACGTGCGCCGGATTGGCTTCGCTTTAAATGTCATCTTACGACGGAAAACCGCACGGTAACTATAGCAAGTTAAATCAGGTAGACTGGAAAAACCGTGGAGGACTAATTTTCTTGTGATTTTATTCAAATATTTAAGTAAGCAGGTCTACCAGCTACTAGTCGGTATTGCCATTACTCTGACAACAGTAGCACTTTTCAGTCGTTTTATTCAGTACCTGAGTCAGGCTGCGATTGGAGAACTGTCCTCTGATATATTGTTTTGGATAGTGCTTTACCGAATGCCTGATTTTCTGTTGATAATCCTTCCTCTTTCGTTGTTTCTAGCTGTCCTGACCACTTACAGCCGCCTCTACGCAGAGAATGAAATGGTTGTTTTATTTAATAGTGGCGTTAGTGAGTCGACATTGCTTGCTTACACACAATTAATTGCTGCTCTTATTTTGGTGTCAGTTGCAATACTCAGTTTCCAACTGGCTCCTTGGGGATTGAGGAATACAGAAACCTTATTGCTGCAGCAGGGGGAATTAACGGAAGTTGACCTAATCACAGCAGGACGATTTCAAACGTTCAACCGAGGACATCGAGTGACCTATGCAGATCGGGTAATTCAAAATTCTTCAGGTCAGAGAGAACTACAAAATGTCTTTGTTGCGGCACCGGTGTCAACTTCTTCAGTTGGGTCCAGAATCATAATTGCAGACCGTGCTAAATCTCTAATTTCTGGCAGGGATCGCTATCTTGAACTAGAAAATGTACGTCAAATTGAGGGCGAGCCAGGGCAATCTGATTTCAGTATAAGCCACTTTGAAAAACAAATATTTTTGCTTCCCGAATCTGAAGAAGTTGAACAAATTGATGGAGAGGCTACTCTCCCTATGTCTCAATTGTTTGGTTCGAGCGAGCCGAGACTAATCGCGGAGTTGCAATGGAGATTGAGTCTAGTTCTTCTTATTCCTGTATTGGTAACGTTAGCAGTTCCTCTGAGTCGAGTGCGCCCTCGACAGGGACAGTACAGCAAATTGTTCGTGGCAATTTTGTTATTCGCATCATACATCTTACTTTTGCAAATTTGCCGAGATGCGATTAGCCGCGGAAGTCTAATTCCGTGGCTAGGGGTTTGGTGGGTCCACGCGTTATTTCTGCTGCTTGGCTTGGGAATGTTAACTTTCCCCAACGTTGGTGATTGGTTTTCGTTGGGGAAAACGAATGATTAGGTTAGATCGTCTTATAGCGGGCAGGATGTTATTTGCTTTTTTTATTGTGCTTTCGGTTGTGGGTGCCGTCGATTTTGTGTTTGCGATAGTCGACGAGTTGGGAGATGTGAGCGATAGTTACAGTTTTGCGGGTGCGCTCTCCTATATAACCCTGACTTTTCCTTCAAGTGTTCATGAGTTGTTTCCATTCGCGGCTCTCGGCGGTGCTCTTCTTGGGCTTGGATCTTTGGCCTCCAACAATGAATTGGTTGTGATGCGCGCGTCAGGTATAAGCGTTTGGAGAATAGTGTGGTCTGTTGCTAAACCGACGTTTTTTCTGATGATACTTGGTTTGATTTTAGGTGAATATGTTGCTCCTCCCCTGGATAAATTTGGACAAGATAAAAAAGCTGAGCTCCAAGGCTATACAGGAGGGGAGAGAGAAGGGTTTTGGCAAAAATCGGGAAAAGAGTTCATTTATATCGATGCTGTCGCATCTGATGGAAGGACGATGTACAACGTAATTCGCTATACTCTTGATGATGAGGGATCTTTTAAGTCCTATATCACGGCTAGGCGCGCAGAGTTTAGTGTCGAGGGCGACGGCTGGAATTTAATAGAAATTAGAGAAACAGAATTAAATTCAAATGCAATTCAAACAATCGAGCTTCCGAGATCGAACTGGGAATCAGGTTTGTCGCCAAACCTTCTGCAAGTGTTATCCCAAGATCCAGATACTCAATCTATTTCAGGCCTTTTTAGATTTTCTCAGTTTTTAGACAGAGAAGGCCTCGAGTCGAGCTCTTATTACCTTGCTTTCTGGAAAAAGATACTGCAACCCTTTATGACTCTTGCACTTGTGCTTCTCGGTGTATCCTCTGTATTTGGACCTCTTCGAGAGGTTACGACGGGGTACAGGGTTTTTGTCGGAATCACAGCTGCGTTGTCGTTTACAATTATTCAAAGAATTTTGGAGCCGACTAGTATACTCTTTGGGTTGAGCCCGTTATTTGCCGCATTATTACCCATTTTTATCGCATCGGGGTTAGGCCTCTTTATGTTGAACCGCACTCGTTAGTTAGTCCTTTCTACTACACGTTTTTTTTGCTGGGAACAAAAGCAATATAGGTCCGCGACAGCTTGTCATGAAGTGTATCTTTTTCCGGATCGAAATAGAGCCAAAAGTACCCCAGACCGAACAAAAAAAAAGCCGGCCATGCATAGAGAAAGCGGATAAAGCCTTGCTGAATGGTTATGGGTCTATCCACCTTACTTACGATTTTAAGTTTCCACGACATCATGCCCAGTGTTTGTCCGCCTCGACGCCAAAAATACAGATAAAAGCTGCTGCTGCTCGTTAGCATCATAAAAAAAGTAATAGCATTCACGAGAGAGTCTGTTTCAACTATACCATTTACAACTTGGTTAGATTTAAATTCGAAAATGAATTGAATAACATAACCTAAAACTAGCCAAATAGCGCCAATCAGAAAGCTATCGTAGAGAAGAGCAGCCAAACGTCGCATTAAGCCTGCGCGCTCAAATAGAGTGGTTTCCGTTTCACTTTCTTCGAAATCTATTGGCTTCAATTTCTGGTTCCTTGGTTAGCGTCAACGGGGTAGTGCTCTATTTTTCATAGAGGATGAGTCTAACTCAATACTTTCTTTGGCTATAGTCTGGATTCGTTCATCAAATGCCTGTTTCTGTTTATTGGTAGTTTTGTTAGACTCGCGCTTTCTGATATTTAATGTTTTCTATTAGCGAATTTCTTAAAAGATGTGTCACAGAGAGTAAAATAATGAGTTTGGACTCGAAGCAAAAGTCTCGTGTAGCTTTGATGGATACAACCCTGCGTGATGGTGAGCAGACACAAGGGGTTTCTTTCTCTGCAAACGAAAAGCTTAGTATTGCACAGGCTTTATTACAATCCTTAAAAGTTAATCGGATTGAAATTGCCTCGGCGTGTGTGTCGGAGGGAGAGAAAGCAGCTGTGCGAGGAATTACTGCATGGGCGAAAGAGTGTGGAGAACTAGAGAAGGTTGAAATTCTCGGCTTCGTAGATCACCAACGCAGTGTTGATTGGATTGTTGAGGCCGGTGGCACGGTTCTGAATTTGCTTGCGAAGGGCAGTGAAAAACACTGTAGGGAGCAGTTAGGAAAAACTCTTGCCGGGCATATTGAGGACATTAAAAAGACAGTCTCCTATGCTAAAGAATCAGGTTTGACCGTAAATATGTATTTAGAAGATTGGTCAAGCGGATATGTCGATAGTAAAGATTATGTATGTGATTTGATTAATGAAACACAAAGCATAGGAATTAGTCACTACTTGCTGCCTGATACCTTGGGACTAATGTCCCCTGACGAAGTTTTTGTTTCTTTGAAACAAATGATTGAAGCTTTTCCTGACCTTGTTTTTGATTTTCATCCACATAATGATTACGGGCTTGCAACGGCTAATGCCATGGCAGCAGTTCGTGCTGGCATCGAAACTATCCACTGTACCGTAAATTGCCTAGGAGAACGCGCTGGGAATGCCTCTCTGGCGGAGGTTGTAGTTGGTCTTCGAGACAAAATGGGAATGGAGCTGACGGTTGACGAAACGCGGATTACAACCTTGAGCCGTATGGTAGAAAATTTCTCAGGCAAGTGGGTAGCCGCCAATACTCCAATCGTCGGTGCTGACGTTTTTACGCAGACGGCGGGAATTCATGCTGATGGCGATCTCAAGGGAGATTTGTACACAACCAATTTAGGCCCCGAGAGGTTCGCAAGGAAAAGAATTTATGCTCTCGGAAAGATGAGTGGAAAGGCATCTCTTTTAAACAATCTTGAAGAGATGGGTATTACTCTTTCAAGAGAAGATCAAGCAAGAGTTTTAGATCGAATAATAAAACTCGGAGACTCAAAAGAGCTCATTACCGCCGAAGATCTCCCTTTCATAATAGCAGACGTTATGGAGAGTCAGGAGTATGAGCATGTCTCATTATTAAACTGGAGTATAAGTAGCGGATTAGACGTCGATAGCACCGCAAGCATTAGATTACGAGTGGGAGATAAAGAGCACCAAGGGGCTGGAACAGGTAATGGTGGGTTTGCAGCGTTCTTCGATGCAATTGAGAGGGTACTGTTGTTGGAAGAATTTGAAATGCCCTCGCTGACGGATTACGAGGTACATATTCCTCGGGGTGGGAAGATTAATGCTCTCACCGAATGCATTATTTCTTGGTCTTGGCAGGAAAAAGAATTTAAAACCCGTGGCGTTGATTCAAATCAGGTAATGGCGGGCGTAAAAGCTACCCTTAGAATGGTGAATCTTCGGTTTCATTCGGTAAAACAAACTTTTTAATCAGTGCTTTCTCACTTTAATAATTTATTTTTGATTGTTGTTGGTAAAGATTTTCGAAACTCTCTTGCGTGGCTAGGATACGGGGGGAATTTTTTGAAGCTCTGAGGCAACAAGATCGCCGAACGCGCTTGTGGTGATAAGTGTCACTTCATCAGTCGACTTTGAGAGATCTGGAGTCGAGTTTCCTTGGGCAAAAACTGCTTGCATTGCCAGCCAGACGTTAGCCGCTTCTTCTGCCATTCCAAAACTCATTTCTAACATCATCGCCACAGATCCGATCATCGAGTAAGGGTTGGCTATTCCTTGACCTGCAATGTCAGGGGCCGAACCATGAGAAGGTTCGTAATATGCTTTTTCCGGGCCGATGCATGCTGACGGCATTAAGCCAAGCGATCCGAGTATTCCTCCGGCTTGGTCGCTTAGAATGTCACCAAACATATTTTCCATTACCATCACATCGAACTGACTTGGGTTCAGACAGAGATAAGTGGCGGCCGCATCGACGAGGATGTTAACTACAGTCACATCAGGATAGTCCCGATTAACCTCGTTTATAATTTCATTCCACAATACGCTGGACTTCAATACATTTGACTTGTGGATGTTGTGCAATATTTTTTTTCTTTTTGATGCAGTCTTAAAAGCAACATCAGCAATCGCAAAAATTTGGTCTTCATCATATTCGAGCGCCTCGCGCACAAAGCGCTTTCCATTTTCGTCGATTCCTGTTTCTTTACTACCGAAGTATAGTCCTCCGACCAGCTCTCGGATGATCATGATATCGATTCCGTTCCCTATTATTTCTTTTTTTAGTGGTGAAAAATGCGAGAGGCTCTGGGGGAGGACAACTGGGCGGAAATTAGCGTAGGTATTGTATCTTCGTCTTAGCGGCAGTAGCGCTCCCCTCTCTGGCTGCATATCGATCGGAATTTTTTTGGATTCTTCAAAACCCAGGCCAATTGGTCCTTTCAAGATCGCATCAGCATTATCACAAAGATTCTTAGTTGCAGCAGGAAAGGAATCGCCATCTGAGAAATACGCTGTAGCGCCAAACGGGGAATGTAGTAGATCAAAGTCAATGTTGTTCCGTTTACTCACGACCCTTAATATTTTAACGGCTTCGGCCATAATCTCTGGCCCGATGCCATCTCCGTCGAGGAGTGCAATAGTTTTTGAAGTCATATTGTTTCTCACTGAGTGCTCTTTTCAGAAAACTTTTATCGTTGCATATGTTATCATTTTTGGTGCGATAAAAGTGAATTCTTCAACAAAGCCCCTGCATAAAACGACTCTAAGGTGAGATATTTTAATAATGAGCCTGAATATTGATGAGAGGGCTTCTTTGACCGAATAACTTGATCTAGCAATGTTAAGATTTTTTAGGCGATGATAATGATAAACGATACAAAACCTTATTTTTTTCTTGTTTTTTGCGGCTGTACACTGATTATGTTGTCCTTCGGTTATCGAGCTGGATTTGGTCTTTTCATGGACCCACTTTCTGACGCTCGGGGATGGGGACGAGAGGTTCTTGCGACAGCATTTGCTGTACAGAATTTAGTATGGGGCCTGTGTGCCCTATTGGCTGGTGGTGTGGCGGATAGGTATGGGCCGTCTAGAGTCCTTTTTGCGGGTGTAATTTTTTATGGGTTTGGGATGTGGGGTATGGCACTCTCTACGAGCGGCGCGGAGGTGCTATCAACGGCTGGGTTATTGGTTGGTGCCGGCATAGCAGGGACATCGTTTGGTATCGTCTTGCCTGCTTTGGTAAAGATCGTGCCCGAGGCTAAACAAGGTTGGGTTCTGGGAGTCGGAACGGCAGCAGGTAGCTTCGGACAGTTCGCTATTGTTCCTCTTATTCAGATGTTGATAAGTTATGCTGGCTGGTATCAAGCGCTCCAATTTTTGAGCCTGTCTACAGTATTGATGCTGTTTTTTGTTTTACCTCTCACGCGAATTGAATCAGCTGAGGGCGCTGCGAAAGGTGATGTTTCTTTTTCCTTGATAAAAGTAGCGTCAAGCGCCCTCAAGGTGCCTTCCTATTTGTTACTAGTATTCGGTTTTTATGTTTGCGGTTTTCATTTGGCCTTTATTACTGTCCACATGCCAATTTATTTGGTAGATGTGGGATTTTCTGCCGCTGTTGGTGCTGCTAGTATTAGTGTTATAGGTTTATTTAATATTTTTGGCGCTTATTATGCCGGAATAATTAGTGATAAAGCTCCAATGAGTAAAATTCTAGTTTTAATATATGTCGCCCGTGCAATCGTAATTTCTCTCTTCTTAATTCTGCCCAAGAGTGTTGTTAGCGTGTTAGTTTTCAGTGGGCTAATCGGTCTCCTGTGGCTCGCTACGGTGCCGCCCACTTCTGGTCTTGTGGCGAAATTTTTCGGAACACGGTATATGACCTATTTGTATGGGATTGTTTTTTTTAGCCATCAGGTTGGAAGTTTTACCGGTGTCTGGCTTGGTGGTGTGCTCCATGAACGATTTGGAAATTATGATGGAGTATGGATAGCTGGAATAATTTTGGGACTCATTGCAGCGTTCCTTCATTTTAACATCGATGAGAAAAGCTACGAGAACAAAATATCAACGACTGTTCCTCAGGCTTACTGAGTTAATTGTGTTCTTAGGTTTATTGACACGTTGCGTGTTAGGCCTGTCGAATGTTGCTTTATATTTCAGGACTAATTCGAAAAGGCTTAATACTCACGCAAGTCGAAAATAAATATAAGCCGCCATTAACAAAAAAAGGCAAGTAACGCTAAGTATGCTCCAGGTTTTTATGAACCAACTCGGTTGTTCGGTTTCGGGGACTTTGTTGCCGAAAATAGCGAAGTGATTTAACAAAGCCAGAAATGGTCCTATCAAAAAAACGATTATTGAGGTTAAGTCCATAAAGCGGGTAAAGGAGTTCAACAACAAGTAGATAACAAAGACGGCAAAAATAGAAAGGCACAATAAAACTAGTTTGTATTGATAATGATTGCCCCACTTTATTTTTGGGAAGAACTCTTTGCCAATGGCGATGGCCATCCTCGTCATGCCGTCGTTCACAGCAAGGGCGGTTGAAAGCATGACCAGTAGCGCGGTGAAAGCGATCGCGTAGAAACTCCAATCTCCAATAAGCGTGGTATAAACGTTAAGTAACTGTCTCGCGAACCCTGCATTATCGCTGGGCATGGTGGTACCAAGCGGATTAAGGACAGCCGCACCTAAGAAAAGGAAAAAGATAGCAAGTACGCTGCTGATGACATATCCAACATTAAAGTCAAAGCGAGATTGTTCCTGCGTTATCAACAAATTTGACTCTTGAGCTTTCGCTACAGTCCACAATGACTGAAGAACTGAGGCGTCGGTTGGTGATGGCATGAACCCTATCAAGGCGACTATAAAAATCACAGTTGGCGCGTCGAACACTGGGAAAGAGAGGGCTGAAGTGCTCCACTCTAAACGATCAAAGATTAAAAGCACGCAAAAAGTAGTTAACAGTGTAAATCCGACGACCAAAATCTTGATAACAAATTCTAGTCTTTTGTATCCTCCAAAAAAAAGAAGAGAGTTGACGATTATTAATACCGTTATTACTCCGATTACTGGGCTTGCAGAAAGGCCTGTCGTTGCTTGAAGCAGCCCTGATGTAAAGAGAGCAACCGCAGCGATAATAAAGACCATGCTGAAGAGCTGACTGATCGAGAATAATATGAAGATAAACCAGCCCCGCTCACGGTAACTAGTAACCAAGTTTTTTCCTGTAATGGTCGCGTACTCTCCGCCAAATCGAAGGCTGGGATATTTTATGATGCAGGCGATAAGCACTATGAAAGTCATGCTGAGACCGTAACCTGCTCCAGCGCGAGTCGCTTGAACTAAGTGTGAGACACCAACAGCTACAGCTGCATACAGCAGTCCAGGGCCAAGAGAACTTAAAGAAAATGGCCATGTGGATTTCAAATTTTGATTCCTTACCGGATTTGCTAGCTGGTCTACCTAGGGAAACTTTTTTTAGGCATGGTAGTCGTGAAAAAAAAGGTGGTCAAGTTATAACCTATCTGTTGAGTATGAGCGAGAGTGTCGCCAATAACAAAATGCACATTCATTAAAAAACTGCTGTTCACGGATCAAATCGACTCCTATACTGAGATTTCAATTATCAAAGTGATTTAAGTAAAACATGACATTTTCGAAGCAAGAAGTGTTGGCAATTGTTGCCGAACTTGAACAGGCAGAAGAGACCCGAAATCCAATACCGCATATATCGAAGCGTTTTCCTGATATGAATGTCGCTGAAGCTTATGCAATTCAAAGTGCGTGGGTTGCCCTCAAGCGCAAGAAAGGACGCCGGCGTATTGGCTGGAAAATCGGATTAACCTCGCGGGCAATGCAGCGAGCGGCTGGGATAACAGAACCTGACTATGGTCAGCTTCTTGACAATATGCTTTTTTGGTCGGGGAGCCGACTTAACGCGAGCGATTTCATTATTCCTCGAATTGAAACGGAGCTAGCTTTTCAATTGAAATCACCTTTAAAGGGGCCAGATTGTTCTCTGCTAGACGTACTTGCAGCTACAGATTGGGTGATACCTTCTTTGGAATTAATTGACGCTAGGGTTCAGATCGAAGATCCGGTCACAGGCGAGAAAAGAAAAGTACTTGACACAATTTCAGACAACGCCGCAAACGCTGCAATAATTTTGGGTGGGACACCCGTCAGGCCAAGCGATGTTGATTTAGCGCGTGTCTCTGCAACGCTGAGTAGGAACGAGGTCGTTGAGGATAGCGGAGTAGCTGCAGCCGTTTTAGGGCATCCAGCTCAGGGGGTGGCCTGGCTTGCTAATAAAATTTCTCATCATGATGAGCAGTTAGAGGCAGGGAGCTTGGTTCTTGGTGGGTCTTTTACAAGCGCCATCTTGGCAAGGGCAGGAGATACTTTTTATGCAGATTACGGCGATCTTGGAATTATTACTGTTGGGTTCGATTAGAGTTGATTTTGTCAATGAATAAAAAGCTTTACCTGGATGATTCAGATCGAGATCCACTGATAGGCGCATGGGTGGACTTGGCAAGTCCATTGATTTGCGAAATGCTTGGGTCTATGGGCTTTGATTGGATTTTGATTGATGCGGAACATGCACCTAACTCGTTACCACAGGTTCTATCTCAACTCCAAGCTATCGCTGCATATTCGACTATTCCAGTTGTGAGACTGCCCAATCATGATGCTTCACTGATTAAGAGATACCTTGACATTGGCGCGACAAATCTCCTCATTCCTTTTGTGGATTGCGCAAAACAAGCAAAAGAAATTGTTAGTGCCACTAGATACCCGCCCCAGGGTATTCGCGGTGTGGGTGCTGGGTTGGCGCGTGTGTCTCGTTGGGGAACAAATACAAACTATCTTTTAAAGGCTAATCAAGAGATAACGCTTTTGCTTCAAGTTGAAACAAATGTGGCTCTCAATAATGTCGAAGAAATCGCTTCGGTCGAGGGTGTAGATGGTATATTTTTTGGGCCAGCTGACATTGCAGCTTCAGTCGGCAAGCTTGGTATGGCGGATGATCCATTCGTCCAGCAGATGATTTTAGATGCAATAAACCGACTAACGGATTTGAGTAAACCCACCGGGGTTTTTTCCATAAATAGAGAATTTCTCGAAGCATGTAGTTCCGCGGGTAGCAGTCTCATCGGTGCAACTTCAGACGTAAATCTAATGGTCTCTGGTGGTAAAACCCTCTTAGCGAGTTACAAAGAAAAATAAATTATTGGCGATTTGATGTTGTGTGACTATTTTTTAACACGTGACATTTGACTACCGAAGGCTCTGCGCTTTGTTGGCAACGCGCATGAGTCCTAAAAGACGATCTAGTGCCGGCGTGTTTATGCCAACCATGCGAGCAATCTCTTGGGGAGCCTCCAGCAAGGCCCCTACCTCCAACTGCTTGCCAGACTCGGCGTCTTGAAGCATGGAGGTTTTGAATGCGCCGAGTTTACGCGTTACCTCATGCCGATCCTCGGCTGTTTGTTTTATAGGGCACCCGATAGCGGAGCCAATCAGAGAAGCCTCGTTCATAACATCAGAAGCGAATTGTCTAGTCTCGGGATCATCTAAGATGACGTCGCACGTACTTCGGGTTAGTGCAGACAACGGATTCATTGTCATGTTGCCCCACAATTTGTACCAAATGTCCTGCCGAATATCTTGCGAGACAGTTACTTCAAATTCCGCGTTCGCGAGCAAAGTTGCAACGTCCTTTACTTTTACCTCGGGCAATTCGGACGCGGAGCCAATGATAAGACCATTTCCCATAACATGTCGAACTACCCCTGGTTGCTCCATGTAGCAAGACGCATGAATAACACCACCGAGCACTTGGCCGCTTGGTAAAAAGTTTACGCAACTGTCCTGAGGGTCAACTGAAACCAGTGTAGTTGAGGTCACGCTTTGTGAAACTTTTTCAAGAAACCACCAAGGAACCCCGTTCATTGCCGGCAGAATCGATGTGTTAAGAGATATAAGGGCTTTTGCCTCAGACGCCGCTGTCGGCAAGTCTTGAGCCTTGACGGCAAATATTACTAAGTCTTGAGGTCCAAAATCTTCTGCGTTATCGCTGACCGGAATACGGTTACAGCTATTTTTTTCAGTTCCCTTTATCGTTATTCCATTTTTTGAAACGCATGTCCTCGCCTGGCTACGTGCAAGTAAGCTGACCCTAGCATTCGTTTCGGACAATCGTCCGGCGATCCATAGGCCAATGGCTCCAGCTCCGACTATGGTAACTTTCATCTATTCGATCTCTTCAAGTTTGCATCGTTATAATTTTTCCTGAGAGTTTCCGGGACTCGGCCGTCATTTCCGAGCGCAACCCGCCTCACTTCTTCAGAATCGCTAGGTTGATGACCCACGTTACAGATAGGGTCAGGAGAAGAGGTAATTGAAACGCTAAGTCTGCCAATTCCGGTGATTTCAACCTCGATTTCATCGCCTACTTCCACCGACCGAGAATGGCAGGGTGTCCCTGTTAGAATAATGTCGCCCGGAAGCAACGTGATGTGCCGTGATAGGTCCGCGATCATATAATCAGGCCCCCAAATTAACTCTTCGCCGATATCAGCTTCCTGAACAAGCAGACCATTTCTAAAAGTGCGTATTGACTGTTTTCTTGGATCTACCCCAGAGACGATACCGGGTCCGATTGGGCAGAAACCATCGTTGCCTTTCACACGGAGCATTGAACCAGAGTCAGTATCGCGAAAATCATGCAACCCCATATCCAGCGCAGGAGAAAATCCCGCGATGCAGTGCCAAGCCTCCTCAGGAGTGACATTTCGAGTTTTTTTGCCAATAATTGCTGCAAACTCGCCCTCGTAATTTAAATACATGCAATTTTCAGGTTTTTTTACCTCTCCGAGGTGATGATTAAGTGCTGTCGTTGGTTTCATAAAGTAAGTCGGGTTTTCTGTAGGTTGAGGCTTGTTTCGGGACTCTATTCCTCGCGAAGTATATGTCAAATGAGGGCAAATAATTTTTGTCGGGACACAGGGTGGTAAATGGGTGACATCAGCTTCCGCTATTTTTCTTCCATCGGATAAGGATATTACCCCATGGGATAATATCGAACCCCACTGCTCTTTCCCTTCTATGAGCACGCGCCTTTTCTCTATCCTTGGGCCCTCAAGCACAGACATATTTATACCTCAAACCAAATGTGAATATTTCCAGTGCCGTGAGCGTTTTCATATTCTGAGAGGGCGGTGCCGTGGGCTGTGCATTTTTCACCGCCGAGCGCGCCGATCATCTGAAGGTAATGTGCGCCGCATGCCTCCCAAGGAGCTTTTTTATATTCTGAGTCAAAGTCGTGTAATATTTTGGCGTGCTCTCCCTGACAAAGTTGCTCAATAGCCCGATAATCGCTCGCTCTATTTTTGTCAGATGAAATATTGTCCGGATGATACAGTCGAGGATTCTTTGGCTTGTCATTGATGTTTCTAAATTTATGACTCAATGCGCCAGACGCAAGGAGAACTGCAGAACAACCGCTTCGTCTAATGGCTTCACCAATGACCTGACCCATCTCCAAAAAATTCGCGGTTGATGCCGTTTGACAAGACCCTACAGAAACTACTTTCTCGTTAGTTACCAGAGCATTTACGATATTAATCGTTGCATAGTGCCGGGCCATAGTTGGTGCATCAATCGCTTTAGCTATTACCCCGAACTCAACTGCTACCTCCTCGCAGACAGCAGCAAAATGCGGAGAGCCCTGGTAATCATATTGTTGGCCATGGAGGTACCAAGGCATTTCATCTGAAACATAAGTTCCACTATACTCTTGTCCAGCATCTACTAAGTGGCAACCGGTCGTAAACCAATGAGTATCGAGTACAATAATTAAGTCGGGTTGTGCATCTTTAATCTTAGCTTTTACTCTTGCGAAACCTTGGATTAAATCTGAGTCCCTTCCATTGCCCGCTTTCATCCTAAACTCTTGCGTTTGAAATAACCCCGGATGATGAGAAACTAAAGCTGCGCCAACAATTTTTCCTTGAGTCACTCTATTTAACCCCTATCGTTGAGCAAAGCTTGGATTGAATATAGTCTTTGGAAGTATGACATCTTTGACATCGCAAAAAAAATCAAAACTCCAGTTACCGCCCTCGCGACCAATGCCTGAGTTTTTGCATCCTCCGAAAGGGGCAGCCAGATCTCTAATTCCAAAAGAGTTTACCCAAATGAATCCTGTTTTTACCTGATTGGCAACCGTAAGCGCTCGTTTTGTTTCACCAAAACATACGCCGCCTAATCCGTACTTTGTGTTGTTGGCGAGAAGTATCGCCTCCTCATCAGATTGAAATGATTGAATGACTAAGACAGGGCCAAAAACCTCTTCTTGGACGATTTCATCATTTTGATTGACATTACTTAGCATGGTGGGAGTGTAGAACAGGGCGCCAGCATCGTGTTCCACGCCACCCCAGAGAACTTCTGCTCCTTGAGCAATCGCTCTATTAACGTACCCTTTTACCTTTTCGAGTTGTTTGGCGTTAATGAGCGGTCCTACTTCAGTGCTTTCGTTTTGGGGGTTTCCTACCTTTAAATTTAAGGAGTATGCTTTCATTCTTTCGACAAATTGATCGTAAATATTTTTGTGTACTAGAAATCGTGTGCCAGCTAAACATACCTGTGTCGCGTTTCGGTACATCAGTGCTCCGGTCCTTGCTGCTAAATCGATATCGGCGTCGTCTAGTACAATAAAGGGAGATTTTCCGCCGAGCTCTAGACTACAAGGGGTAAGATTCTCAGCAGCGGATTTTGAAATTTCTTGAGCAGTCGAAACAGACCCGGTGAATGATATCCTCCGTATTCGTGGGTCAGAGGTTAATAATGATCCAGTCGCAGCCCCGTTGCCGTGAACCATGTTAAGCACGCCAGGGGGCAGACCAGCTGCATCTGCTGCCTCAGCTAGAAGAGCGCTTGATAAAGGTGCTAATTCGGGAGGTTTAATTATACAAGTATTACCGGATGCCAGGGCGGGACCTAACTTCCACGTAGTGAGCATAAGTGGAGCGTTCCATGGCGTAATAATGGCGCACACTCCGGCCGGGTCATATTTCAAATAATGAGATGCTTGCGGTGTTTCAATAGTGCTGTCTTGCAGATTCAGTGCTGCCTCAGCAAACCAAGTGATGTTGAGCATCGATCTTGGGAGAATTCCATGTTTCAAACGAGAAAGTAAGATTCCAGCATCGCATGATTCAACTTCGCAAATAGCGTCTTTTCTCTTCCCGATCTCATCCGCGAAGCGCTTAAGGTATGGTAATCTTCCGTGTGCGCCCAGGCTTGACCAAAATGGGAACGCTTCATGTGCAGCGATTACCGCAGCGTTTACATTTTCAGCCGACCCGCAAGATATTTCAGCCAAATTTTTGCCATCGGTTGGAGAGAAGACTTTAAAATAACTTTTTCCTTCAACCCAAAGACCGCCGATGTAATGAGAGTCGTTTAAAGCATGTCCCTGTATATTGGGCATCTGTTTTTCCTTTCTAATTTCCAAAAAAGCGCAGGGCGAACTAAGCCTCATTCGAGGTGCTTAAAACTCTCTAACTGATCTTGATATCGGGCGTACCCTACTTCGCTTTCCAGCAGAATAACGTTATTAGCGTCCGCATATGTAGAAAAAGTTTCTTTCATCTCGCTAACCTTAGCTGGGTAAACTGCGCTGAGATCATCGATTTCTCCTGGATCTGTTTGCACGTCAAACAGTTGCCATTTTCGACTCTCCCAATCCCAATGAAGCTTCCATTTCCCGCTCCAGGTCGCTTTATTCCCATAAGTTTCCATCGAAAGAGTGCTTCGAAATTCAGTTTTCGGTTTTTGATCGAGCAGTTCTCGGACAGCTGAGAAGCCCTGCATAGCTTCTCGATCATAGGCCGAAATTTTACCTATATCCAACAGGGTTGGAGCAATATCTAAAATCGAGAACAGAGTATTAATTTTGAGATTTTTTGGAATGATTTTTGGGAATGAAAAAATAGCCGGGACTCTGACGCCGCCTTCCCCTAGAAAGCTTTTGTATTCATTTAAAATTCCTGCGCTGACATGGGCCCATCCTCGACTCAATGTAACATAAGAATTTACTTTTCCCATATTTTGATATGATTGATCAAAAGTTTTTGGTAACCAATCCTTGTTGTCCGCAAGACCGTATTCTATATCGTTACCTTCAGGACCGTTGTCCGAAAGAAAAACAATAAGAGTGTTTTCATATTTTCCGGAAGATTTCAGATAAGCTATTAGCCGTCCAATCTCATTATCTAAGTAAGCAATCATTGCAGCATATAATTCCATCTTGCGTGACTCTCTCGCTTTACTTTCTTCAGAAAGATCAGACCATGATCCCAAGGCATCTGGAAAGGGTGGCGCCGCTGCCGTTTGCGAAATTAAGCCAAGTTTTCGAGCTGATTCGATGCGCTGAGCACGGATCTTTTCCCAGCCGTCATCATAGACGCCGGAGAATTTATTCTGCCAATCTTCTGGAACCTGAAGTGGCCAGTGCGGGGCAGTAAAAGCAAGATATCCAAAAAAAGGATCTGTATTTGCATCTTCTTTTTTATCGTCAAGGTAGCTTATGAGCTTATTGACGTAAAACTGAGTGGAGTAAAAGTCGCTGGGAAGGTTTTCGATTTGAATTCCGTCTTCGAAATAATTGGCAATCGGCGCTGAAGATGTTTGTCCCGCTGCGTCAGAAAAATGGCTAGCTCCACCATCCGCGAGATAGAAGGCTTTCTTAAATCCGCGGGCGTGGGGGTTAGCGTCCGGTGAATTGCCTTGGTGCCATTTTCCGGCCATTAGAGTGTGATAACCAGCAGATGCAAATCCCTCAACAAAAGAATTGACCTGATCTGGCCAAACACCGCTGTAGCCCGGTTGTCCATTTAGCACGGGTAGTCGCTGGGCAGCAACAGGGTTGAAGCCATACCCAACGGAGTGGCTATCCAAGCCACTTAATAGCATAGCTCGGGATGGCGCACAGGTGGCATTTGAGTAGAACCGAGTCGCCATGGCTCCTGAGCGAGCTAGGGAATCTATATTTGGGGTAGGTATTTCACTTCCGTAAATACCCAAGTCGGAGAATCCAAGATCATCGGCAAGTATTATAAGAACGTTTGGTCTCTCTACTCCAAGTTGATGGGTAATGTTTTGTTCAGAGCAGCCTACTGTCAAAGCAGAAACCATTAAAGAGCACGGAATCAGAGCAACTAGTTTCCTTGAATTTTTTGTCATGTGTGGTGTCGCCAAATTTTTATTGGTGATGGATAATCATTAATATTATTGTAATTTGCACGCAGAGTTTGACTGAATTCAAGCGTTGATTAAGAGCTTCATTCACTGACGACGCAACTTGTTCGGATGACTACTTCAGTTTCATCGTCTCCTAATTCTGCCAACGCATCTAAATATTTTGGATCATTTTTAAATGAGATTGCTTTTTCAAAAGTTTCGAACTCGACAACCACTGCAGAGTGCATTTTGGTTGCTCCAATTTGCGTTCTAGCTACCTTCCCTAAGACTATTGTTTTTGCTTCACCGCTTTCAACAAGTGCCTCCCATTTTTTAACGTATCGTGAAAAGCGTTCAGGGTCTAAAATTTTTTCGACATGGTTTATCCAGTAGCCTTTTGCCATCTTTCTACCTTTTGTAATCTTAGAAAAACGATAAGATTTCGATTATCTTATGTGTTGATTCCGCCCATTGAGTGGAATTTTGTTTCATAAAAATCTTGAATGCCTTCTTTCCCGCCCTCTGATCCAATTCCAGATTGTTTCCAGCCACCGAATGGCGCAACTTCTGTAGAAAACACTCCGGAATTCGAACAAACGATGCCATATTCTAGACTCTCAGAGAGCCTCATTACCCTTCCGATATCCCGAGTAAAGAAATAAGCGGCTAAGCCATAGTTTGTTGAATTTGCTTCCGCAATAACTTCTTCTTCCGACGAAAAGCTTTCCACAGCAGCGATGGGTCCAAAGATTTCCTCGTTTAAGATTCTCATATTCTTAGATGTATTTATCAGTAATGTGGGCTCATAAAAAAACCCGCCAAGCACATGGCGCTTGCCTCCAAGCAAGACGGCGGCGCCATTGGATTTTGCATCTAACATAAACGAATCCATTTTCTCGACTGCTTTTCTATCTATCATTGGCCCAATGGTCGCTTCCTCGTCGAACCCATCGGCGACCTTTAATTTTGAAATGCCTGTCTTGAGCTTGCTTACAAAATTATCTATAACATCATTTTGAACATAAATGCGATTCGTACAAACGCAGGTTTGTCCGCAATTTCTAAACTTTGTCGCAATACAGTGCTCAACGGCTTCATCAATATTGGCATCGTTAAAGACAATAAAGGGTGCGTTACCACCCAATTCTAGGGAAACCTTTTTGATCGACTTTGCACATTGCGCCATTAAAATTTTTCCGGTGGCTGTTGAACCTGTAAACGTGAATTTTGCGATATACGGGTGTTGAGTTAATACCTCACCAATACCTTGGCTGTCGGTGCCGGCGACAACGTTCAGGACGCCCGACGGCAAGCCTGCGCGTTTAGCCAACTCACACAAGGCTAGGGCAGATAGGGGTGTCTTCGGGTCGGGTTTAATTACCACGGTACATCCTGCCGCTAGCGCTGGGGCCGCCTTTCGAGTAATCATGGCGTTCGGAAAATTCCATGGTGTGATGCAACCGACAACACCGATTGCTTGTTTATATGTAAAAAGCCTTCGGCTTTTGTCGACTGTTGGAATAATGTTGCCTAAAACACGTTTGCATTCTTCAGCGTAAAACTCGATAAAACTCGCGCCATATATGATTTCATTTCTTGCCTCGGAGATTGGTTTACCCTGCTCTAAAGTCATGATCTTAGCTAAGTCTTCAGTATTCTCCAGAATCAATTGAAACCATTTCTGTAAGACTGAAGCCCGTTCCTTTGCCGTGAACCCACTCCAATATTTGAAAGCTTTTTGTGCCGCATTGACTGCGTCTTCCGCATCAGACCGGGTGCTATCGGATACTTTCGCTATAATCTGGTTTGTTGAGGGATTTATGACCTCGAGTTGATCATCTTGATGATCAACCCATTCGTTGTTAATAAAGCTGCTTGTTTGAAATAAGCTTGGATCAGTTAATGTTGTCATATGTGTGTAGTACAAACTCCCACGAGAGTGAAGAAAGAATCCCGAATTGTGAGTATGATCCAGCTTAGGGCGAGGAATCAAGTGAAGGAGGATGCGCAGGTTTTGGATAGGGTGTCCTGCACTCGGCCTTGACGCGTTTAAAAAAATTTTAAATGTGAAAATTGTTTCCGAGGGCGTGGTATCCTGTTTTTATAAACAATGTCGTGAGGGCAGTGGGTATGATTATGTTTCGAAAGAGTGCGGTGTTAACTTTTGTGATAATGACAGTGCTTGTTGGCTGTGTTAACGATTATTCAGACTCGGTCGCGGTAGAGCAATCAGGCATTTGCGACGAAGACGTCGGGATCACATATATCTGCGGCCTGATGAATGCCGAGGATCTTCTGAGCTTAGGCGATAGTGAAATGATCCTGACTTCCGGGATGTCGAGCGAAGGAGTTAACGGGCACCTTTACATAGTCAACACAAGAGATGATAGCTGGGAGGATTTGGTCGGGAGCGTTAATTTTTCGCAAGACTTTGATAATACCCTCTACGCCGCCTGCTCTGATCAGTTCAGTGTTGATAATTTTTCTGCTCACGGTTTGGCACTTAAGGAGATTGAACCAAAGTTTTTTGATCTGTATATAACGAGCCATGGGGCTCGTGAAGCAATTGAGATTTTTAATCTCGATCTAAGAAGCGGTTCTGCGATTTTGACATGGAGAGGTTGCGTGCCTCTAGACGAAAGCATCATGCACAATAGTGTGGCCATTCTCGATGACGGGGGTTTTGTTACTACTCAGTTCATGGTTTGGGCAGAGGGTCTCGCATCAGCGGTTACTGGTGAGGCTAAAGGTAGCGTTGTTGAGTGGCATCCTGGTGGGGTGCCGGAAACGGTTCTAGGAACCGAGCTTTCGGCTCCAAATGGTATCGCCATCTCAGATGACCAGCGTTATATGTTTGTGGCAGCACTCGGCGCACGGGAGATAGTACGTTTTGATCTCTCTCAGGAACCTATAACAAAAACGATCGTCTCAACAGGAAGTATTCCAGACAACGTTCGTTGGGGAGAGCCGGGTAAGCTTCTCACTGCTGGCGGCAATATCGATGGTAACGGCTGGTCCGTGGTAGAAGTCGATGCGATGGGCATGGGATCCGTAAAAGTCGGCGGTATGGATGGCTCTGCTAAAATGCAAGGGATAAGTTCGGCTTTGCAAATTGGTGATAAAATTTGGGTGGGTACATACAATGGCGACCGAATTGGGTATTTCACAAAGCAGTGAGTTCAAAGCTGGCGGTAACGGAGGCTGATTTTATTACTTTGATTATGCGTAGGGAAAATGCCAGGTCACAATATAGTGGTACTGTGCGGTAATAATGCAGTCTTCGAGTAGCGCGATGGCTTCGAAACAATCTCTTGTCCTTTTTATGGTTGTTCTTAGTGCGTTTGCGACTCCTATCATGCTGTCAGCGACAAATGTTGCTCTTCCGACTATAAGCAGATATTTTTCCCTTGATGCGGTAACAGTGACTTGGATTCCCATGGCGTATTTGATGGCAAGCGCAATGTTTGTCATTATTTTTGGTCGGTGTGCCGATTTATTTGGCAGGAAAAAAGTTTTTATAATCGGTATCGGTGCGGTGATTCTCACTTCCGTTTTTACTGCTGTTTCTGCAAACATTTCAATGTTGCTTATAGGCCGCTTTCTTCAAGGCGTGAGTGCCGCAATGCTTTATGCCACTCAAATGAGTATGGTGACATCTGTGTATCCTCCGAAGAATAGGGGAAAAGCTATTGGGCTTGTTGTCACTGCAGTTTATTTTGGTTTGGCTGCTGGACCATTGCTCGGAGGACTGATTTTAGATTCTTTTGGATGGAGAATGGCTTTGCTCACACACATTCCATTGACACTAGTAGCTTTAATATTAGGGACTTTTTTTGTAAAAGATGAATGGAAAGGTGAAAAAGGCTCCTTTGATTTCAGTGGCTCTGTTCTTTATTTTTTATTGCTAGGCAGCCTTTGTTTGGCTGCAGCAAATATCCCGAGCCTTTTCGGTGGAGTATTAGCTCTGGGGTTTTTAGTTTGTTTGTTCTTATTTTTAAGCCATTCTCTGCAATCAAGTTCTCCTATTATTGATGTGAGACTTTTTTATAACAACGTCATGTTTAGTCGCTCATGTTGTGCATCATTGATTATGTATACAGCTACATACGCGAATGTTTTTTTAGTTAGTTTATATTTACAAGAACTGAAGGGGTTATCTGCGACTAATGCAGGTCTGATTATGAGTGTTCAGCCTTTAACAATGGCCATTTTTTCCACGAGTTTTGGGGGTATGTCTGATAAAATTGAGCCTAGAATTTTATCTTCGGCTGGTATTTTATTTACGTCTATCGCGCTAGCGATTCTTAGTAATTTGTCGTCAGCGAGCCCATTAATAGGTTTTGTTTTTGCCTTGATTCTAGCAGGTATGGGATTCAGTCTCTTTGCGTCACCGAATACTAACGCGATAATGAGTTCGGTGGATAAAAAAGATTATGGTGCTGCCTCGGGCGCAGTCGCGACAACCCGCATGCTAGGGCAGTTGACAAGTATGGTGATCGTAGCATTGTTGATGTCCCTAGTGATTGGAGATCAGCTTATTGAGGAGAGCTCTCTACCTTTGCTCGAAAAATTGATACAACTTAGCTTTGGTTTTGCTGCACTTATTTGCATACCCGGGATGATCCTTTCGCTTTTTCGGGGTAGGAAAAATCTCCCCGCTTAGAAACATCGCTCCAAGAGCAATTTAAACAGTTTTGACTGAGTGTATTTGACTGAGTGTAATAGGAGAATAAACTTTTTAAATGTCTCGATGAGCGTTTTAGCTTGCATTTACGTTGCTCGGATTCGATAGCTTGCAGCTACCAAACCGTGGCTCGGTTTGGAGGTAATTGTCGCGTTTTTCGTGTTGTTGGGATCGGAAAACCCCGAAGTAAAAGTGGATGCCGCTAGTAGCAGTGAAGCAAATGATTAGAATTACTAAAAAAACTCATATTTTTCAGCAATGTAACTAATAGAAAGCACTTCCAGATTGATAAACTATTGGTTGACTTTAGAAAGCTAGCATTTTGCTTTATAAGTTGGTAACGTATGTCAGTCGGTTACTTGTATCCGAAAAGATGTCTTTTTAACGAACTGATAAATATGGAGTAAGATATGTGGACTAAGCCTACTTATGAGAACGTTCGCCTTGGATTCGAAATCACTATGTATTTCAGCCATAGATAAGATGAACTCATAGTCTTGTCAGTTCTTCAGTATAGATTTTCTAGAAGTCTTTGCTGATATCTCGGACAAAACAGCGAGTATAAAAAACGCCAGGGTTCTGGCGTTTTTTATTTAGGGTTCGAAAAAATCTAGTTGTAAAAACCTTGAAAAGCTAATCTTTATGTACATACATGTTTTAGGCGCTGCAGCTGGCGGAGGGTTTCCTCAATGGAACTGTAACTGCCCAATGTGCTTTGGTGTAAGAAGCGGAACAATAAATGCAAAACCTCGGACGCAATCCTCTATTGCTGTTAGTGGGAATGGCATCGATTGGGTTCTATTCAATACATCCCCAGACATTCTCACACAATTAGCCGCCTTTCCTAAGCTGCAGCCGGCGCGAGAGCTCAGAGACACTGCGATAAAGGCCATTTTGTTCATGGATTCGCAAATAGACCATACAACTGGTTTGCTTATGTTGCGTGAGGGCTGTCCTCATGAAGTTTACTGCAGTGATATGGTTTATGAGGATCTCACTTCTGGATTTCCGCTGTTTACAATGCTGGAGCATTGGAACGGTGGCATTAATCGCCATTCGATACCGCTTGATAACTCAGCTTTTACAATCCCTGGTGTTGACGGGGTTGCTTTCACTGCTATACCGGTAAAAGGTAAGGCCCCGCCGTACTCACCCCATCGTAATGACCCGCACATCGGCGACAACATAGGGATTCAGGTTACAGATACGATTACAAACAAGACGGTGTTTTATGCGCCAGGCCTCGGGGATTTAACCGAAGAGACCAAAAGCTTAATGTCGTCCTCTGATTGTTTGCTGATCGATGGAACTTTTTGGGATGAAGATGAGATGAGTAGTGTTGGGCTGGGGGAGAAAAAGGCTGCGGACATGGGACATCTTCCACAGTCAGGAGCGAATGGCATGATTGAGGTCCTCAGAGGCATGGATCGTCCGCGAAAGGTTCTTATTCATATTAACAATACAAACCCCATTTTAGATGAGGATTCGGCAGAGCGTAAGATATTAACAGACCACGATATCGAGGTTGCATACGATGGCCTGGATATACACTTATGAGGGCAGTTAAAAAAGAGAATCGGAGATGAGTGAAGAGCTTTCTGATAGGGAATTCTGTATTAATTCTAATTACAGGCTGCAGTATGAGGAAGCACAAGGATGTTATGTGCTCCTTTACCCGGAGGGGTTGGTTAAGCTGAGTGATACGGCGGTCGAGATACTTAGACGCTGTGAGGACCCCATCTCTTGTGACGAGTTAATTAGGCGATTACAACAAGACTACCCTGATGCTGATACGTTAGAGGATGATGTCCGAGATTTTTGGACTCATGCGATTAGTGAGGAATGGATAGTTGCCAATTGAGGGGAAGTGTTTTTGAGTAGAGAAGTTGTGAATCCGCACATACCGATGTGGCTTCTTGCCGAGCTTACATATGCGTGCCCGTTGCAATGCCCTTATTGTTCTAATCCGCTTCAACTTCCCGCAAGCCGCAAGCAAGAGCTGGACACAGACGAGTGGTTGCGAGTTATGAGGGAGGCGAGAAAGTTGGGAGCTGTTCAGCTTGGTTTTTCCGGTGGTGAGCCGTTATTGCGAAAAGATTTGGTTGAACTCATGCAGGCTGCGAATGACTTGGGCTTTTACTGCAACCTTATAACTTCGGCTGTTGGGCTTAACGACGAAAAAATCGGTCAGTTTAAAAAAGCGGGAATTAAACATATTCAAATCAGTTTTCAAGGAAGCTCTAGAGATACGAATGCTTTATTTGGCGGCACAGACTCTTTTGAACACAAACTGGCGATGACTAAGGCAGTAATTAAGCAGGGTATTCCTCTTGGGTTAAATTTTGTATTGCACCGACACAACATTCACCAGGTTGCAGATTTTTTAACGCTCGCAGAAGACCTCGGTGCTGAATTTGTCGAATTAGCGAACACTCAATATTACGCGTGGGCATTACATAATCGGGATCAGCTTCTGCCGAGTTCTGCTCAACTCGAGGAGGCAGAGGCGGCTACGAATCGGTTTAGAGCGCAGCACAAAGGTAAGATGAATGTTATTTTTGTGGCGCCGGATTATTATGAAAAAAGGCCGAAAAAGTGCAGCAATGGTTGGGGTACGACTTTCATCACGGTTACACCCGACGGCTCAGTCCTGCCGTGTCAGAGTGCTAAGGTGATCGAGGGGTTAGAGTTTCCCAACGTAAGAGATGCCTCTCTAGACTATATTTGGAAACAGTCGGAATTGTTTAATCATTTCCGAGGTACGGACTGGATGCAGGAGCCTTGCTTGAGTTGTCCAGAAAAAGACTTGGACTTAGGTGGGTGTCGATGTCAGGCATATATGTTGACAGGAGATCGCTACGCTACTGATCCGATTTGCGAAAAATCATCAGATCGTCATTTGATAAGCGATGCTGTTGAGGCAGCTGAGCAGAGCGGTCAGTTTATTGATGAGCCCGTACCTTTGCTTTTCAGAAATACTAGAAATGCTAAAAATCTTTCAATGAACGAGAGTCAATCGGAATGAACGCGCCTTGGACTAAAATTGAGTTTGAACGAAAACTGCGTGATAAAGGTCGTCTGTACCACATCCATCATCCTTTTCATGTGGCGATGAATTCAGGAGAAAGCTCGCCCGAGCAAATTAGAGGCTGGGTAGCTAATCGGTTTTATTATCAGACTACGATCCCGGTAAAAGATGCAGCAATCCTAGCTAATTGTAAGGAACGGTCGGTGCGCAGGGAGTGGGTACAAAGAGTTCTTGATCACGACGGCTATGATGAAGAAGAGGGTGGTATAGAAGCATGGCTGCGCTTGGCCGAAGCGGTCGGGCTCACTAGAGAAGAAGTTTTGTCTGAAGAGCATGTTTTGCCCGGGGTAAGATTTGCATGTGACGCTTATATCAATTTTGCTCGTCAAGCGAGCTGGCAGGAGGCGGCTTGTTCAAGCCTTACTGAATTGTTTGCACCCGAAATACATAAAAAAAGACTTCAAAGCTGGCCCGAGCATTATCCGTGGATTGATGAGGAGGGTTACAATTATTTCAGGAAAAGGTTGTCAGAGGCGCGCCGAGACGTTCGGCATGGTTTAAATATTACTCTTGATTTTTTTGATTCGCGGGATCTTCAAGATCGAGCCTTAAACATATTGCAGTTCAAGCTTGATATTTTGTGGTCTATGTTGGATGCGATGCAGATGGCGTATGATTTTAAAAAACCACCTTTTCACAGTTGTCCTGAGTCTTAGCCGAACCATTGTCCAACGTATTAAAGTATGCGGGTTTTCTTTTGAGAGCCCAAATGTTTGTATGCGCTTGATTGTTGCTAAATAACAAAAAGATGGTACCAGTGGGTGCTACATAACAGGTTTTATAATCAAAAACTTATATTTATATTGGTCTAATACCCACCAAAACATCTCTTCTAACGACCTATTGACTCCTCATAAAGAATCGGACGTTATTAGACTAATCAAAGATAGGCATAAAGGATCTGAAACACCTAAAAAATGAGGCCATCAATGAAAATATTAATTGTCGGTGCTACTGGAA
>MDTG01427818.1_pt1 | contig 29839 bp, 23 predicted proteins | sample 811421 | NCBI WGS metagenome assembly MDTG01 (sample SAMN05326645, study PRJNA326480) | marine metagenome | isolation source: seawater | place: Pacific Ocean: South East | collected 2011 | reverse complement strand
CGATCGCGCGCTCATCGCGCAATTCCAAAAAGGCGACCAGCGCGCTTTTGAAATTCTTTTCGCACGTCACCGCGACCAGGTGTATACCAAGTTGTACCTCTTGGTCCGCGACCACGAAGTGGCGTCCGACCTTTTCCAGGACGTCTTCATCAAGGTGGTGGACGTGTTGCGCAGCGGCCGGTACAATGAGGAAGGAAAGTTTCTGCCGTGGGTGATGCGCATTGCGCACAATGCAGGCATCGACCATTTCCGTCGGCAGAAGAAGATGCCGATGAGCCGCAGCAGCGAGGACTATGACCTTATGGGCAACATTGCCGAAAGTGCGCCGACCCGCGAGGATGAGTTGATTGGCGAACGCATCGTGGAAGATTTGCAACACCTTGTGGCCCAGTTGCCGGCAGAGCAACAGGCTGTGGTGCACATGCGCATCCACAAAGGCATGAGCTTCAAGGACATCGCGGAAGAGACCGACGTGAGCATCAACACGGCCCTCGGTCGCATGCGATATGCCCTGATTAACCTGCGCCGCATGATGGCAGAACAAAACGTGTCCCTGACCTTGGACTAACGTCCAGCACGGGACCGACACGAATTTTGGAAGCCGGGACAATACGCCCCGGCTTCCTGCGTTTCAGACCTGACCGCAACACAGCGTCACCCCAGATCAATGCGCATGGAGCAGCTTACCCCGAATTCCCTCTTTTCTTCCCGCCCTTCTGTCGACCAATGGTCTGCACCGGACCATGCCATCACTTTTGTTTTGAATCACGCCCGCACCACCACATCCGGGTCTGCTGCCGTCCAAGGCAGCGTTCACTTGAATTGATCAGGAGGCGGCGAAATGCCGCTCGAGGACAGCGTCGATGCGGCCGGATCCCGCATCCGGCACCCATTCGGTATCCTCACCCGGTTCGCGAAACCGGTAAGCTTTGAAGCGACCTTCCTCGAGTTGGAGCTCGGGGATGCGTCCGTCCGGGGCGGAGGGAAGCTCGAGCACGTCTCGTTCGGCCTGAGCGGCCTTGGAGGCCTTGAGGTGGTCCAGCCATTGGGCGGCCCGCGCATTGTGCAGGGCCCGTGCAGCGGCATTGTCCACCCAACCTTCTTGCCAGGCCGTGCCGTGGAGCCCGGCCCAAGCCGGGTTGAGTCCCCGCAATTCGACCTCGCGACGGAGCCAGGTTTCTCCCTCATTCTTGGATCGGAACCGCTTCAGAGATGTGGCGCGTCCACCCTTGGTCACCGAGAACCGCACGATGTCCTGCCGGCAGGTGAAGTGGTCGATGGCCCAGCCCTTGCCGACCACCTTCTGTGCCCGGTTCAACGGCGGGTGGTGACGTCGGATGAGGACGTCTTCGAGGACGGCCGCCATCATTTCTGACCCCGTTTCCTCCCATGTGATTTTGTGGACGAGGCGCCGCAGTTTCTGGGAGCGCGCTTCGCTGCCACTGCCGTTGAAGTGCTGTCGGATCCGGGATGCGAGGTTCTTGCTCATGCCCACGTAGGCCAGCTCACCATCGCCGTCGAGAAAACGGTAGACCCCTGGAGTGGCGGGGATGTGGGCCAAAGCGTCCGGGGGCAGGTGGGGCGGCCACCACGAAGTCCCCCCGCCACGCCCGAACTCCAGTGCCATCTCCTCAGCGTGGTCCTTCCAGAGTTTGGCGAACAACTCGGCCGTGGCGGCTGCATCGCCCCATGCGCGGTGGTGGGCTTCGTTGTCGATGTCGAAGTATTCGCAGAGTGCTCCGAGGCTATAACGATGGGGGCCCTTGAGCCATTTTCGGGACATGCGCACCGTACACAGTCGGCGCGGGTTGTAATGGAGCTTAGCGATTTTGAATCCCGCTTGCAAGTGGCGCAAATCGAAGGAAACGTTGTGGGCCACGAACACGGCATCGCCTAAGAAGTCATACAGATCTTGAGCCAGTGCCTCGAATTCCGGAGCGTCGGCCACCATGCTGTCGTCGATGCCGGTCAACCTCGTGATCCCGAGGGGGATGGGACGGGCAGGTCGGATGAGCTGAACCCACCGGTCCAATTCCCGACGGCCATCATGCAGGATGGCCGCGACCTCGGTGATGTTGTCTCCAGTCGGGGAGCCACCGTTGGTCTCAATGTCGACGATGACGAATCGGGGAGGAGCTTCAGGCATGGGGCGAAGGACCAATTCTAGTCCACCGTGGATGTACGGTGTTAAATTTCAGGCATGATGTCCATTCGATTGGTGTGGAAGGCCATGGCGCTCTGCATTGCGGTGCACGGAACGGCCGGTGCCCAGGTGTTCAACTACGAACCCTACGACGACAGCGACCTGTTGGGCGACTTCGAGCGGCCCAAGAAGTTGCACTTTGGTATGAACATCAATGTCGGCAAGGCGGGTGGGGCTTCGAGTGTCTTCTACAACGGCACTGGCTCGGGAGAGCTCGGCGACGTATTCCGTGAGCTTATCAGCATTCCCGAGCGGCTTGATTGGAATAGTGTGGCCGGGGGCAGTGGCAACACCATGCGCAACAGGATTGCCCAAGACCTCGGCTTGCCGGATGCCGGCGCCATAACTGTGGCCAGCTATCCGATCGACCAGCGGTACGATGTTGGCTTCGGCTTCGGTCTGCGCGCCATGCAGCGGTTCAATCTGGAGAATGCCATTGTCCTCGATTTGGACATCTGGCGCCTCAAGAGCCGGGGTGCATGGCAACTGAATACAGGGTTGCTTCCCGACCAAGGGCAGGGTGCGACCGACCTTCGGGACTTTGGCATTTTCGCCAACGAGGACCGCATGCAAGTGCGGCTGGGTTATCGGACGGCCAGTCCCATTGATCAGAGCGCTTCATGGATATTCGAGGTGGGGGGTAGCCTGACGGCCACTCGGATCCGCCAGCACTACGTCGAAGTGGCGCAAACCACATATGATTTGATCGTCCCCCGCGAGGGTCAGGTTTTTGGTGCGGGAACGCCGGATTTGACGTGGGGAGTCGGTTATGGTGGCCATGTCCGAATCGGTGCTGAAGCCTACCTCGATGCCGGGGCTGGCTTGGAATTGGCGTATGTCTTGGGATACGATGGCATTGTCATCGGACGCGAGGATTACCGGGTCTTCAACCACGGCCTTCAGTTGACTTGGCTGTTTCCCCCGCCCCAGACGGCGAGCGCCTCGTTCTGAGTGCCACCGGATGCCGGTTGGACGCTATCTTCAACCCCACCGTCATGGAAATCATCGACCGCCTTTCTGCCGGAGACCCGGAGAAGAAGAAGTACTACCTCCGCCTGTTCCTCGATACGCTGGAGCCCGAACTAGGAAACTTGCAGTCTTTGGATGTGAACGACGACCAAGAGCCCATCCGGTCCATTCTGCACAAGCTGAAGAGCCAGATACAGACAATTGGAGCTGTTGAAGCGCACGCTTTGATCAGCAGTCAAGAGCAGACCATCAAAGGTGGAGGGCGCATCGACCAGGCCGGCTTGGAAAAGACCTTTGTGCTTCTGTCTGACCTGATTCAGAACCTGCAAGACCAATTGTAATGAGCAAGCAACTCAAGATTGCCCTTGTCGATGACGACATCGCCAATACCGAAGCCCTCCGCGATTTCCTGATTCGCAATGGCTATAGCCACGTGGACAAGTACCACGACGGAGAGCGTTTCATTGAGACCCTCGATCGATTTGACGAGCGCGCTGTGGTGCTCGAATTCGACCAGAGCGGTGGAGGAGACCTCAATGGTCTGGAGGTGCTCGAAGCCATCAAGGAGCGCAGCCCGCAGACGCACGTCATCTTCTTCAGTGGACAAGACAGCTTGGAAGTGGCGGTGGAATCCTTGAAGAATGGGGCGGACGATTACATCGTGAAGTCCAACGCGTCCTTCGCCCTCGTCAAAACCGCCCTTGACAAGGTTTACGAACTGCAGGTCCTTCGCACAAACGAGAGGCGCAACCAACGGATCAGCTGGGCTTTGACCCTCGGCTGGATCATGACGCTTGTTGCCTTAGTCCTTTGCGTGGTCAGCTGATTCCCTTTTTTACCGCCGGTTCCGAAAGGGCTCACTTCTTGGAGAGGTGGGCCCTTTCGATTTCCGAGAGGAGCTGGTCGACTTTGAAGGGCTTCGGGACGTACCCATCCATGCCTTTTTTCATGTAGTGGTCGATGTCCTTCTTCAGGATGCTGGCTGTCATTGCGATGATGGTGGTGCCGGCCTTGGCAGGGTCCTTGAGCTTGCGGATTGCGGTGGTGGCCTCCAATCCGGTCATTTCTGGCATGGCGATGTCCATCAGGACCACATCCCAATGGCCATCGCGCACCATTTCGACGGCGATTCTGCCATTCTCGGCTTTTCCGATGGTCACATTGTTGAGTTCGCTTTTGAGCGTGTCTTCGGCCACGATGACGTTGAAGGGGTTGTCTTCCGCAATGAGGATCTTGAGCGGAGGCAGGGCAGGACGGTTGGAATTGCGTCCATTTTTCTGGTCGCGGCGCAGGCGTTGGATTTCGCTGCGCAATTGCTGCACCTGGAATGGCTTGGGAATGAATCCGTTCATGCCATGGCGCATGTAGTTGTCGGTCTCCTCGCGGAGCACACTGGCCGTCATGGCCACAATCAGGGTACGGGACCTTTCGTCGGGCAGCTTCCGGATGGCGGCAGTGGCCTCCAAGCCGCTCATTTCGGGCATGTGGATGTCCATAAGCACGAGGTCCCATTGTTCATCCCGCACCTTTTCGTATGCGATGCGGCCATTTTCTGCCTTGCCGATGGTGACTTCCTTGAATTCACTCCGCAGGGTGTCCTCGGTGACGATGACATTGAAGGGGTTGTCCTCGGCAATGAGGATGCGCATGGCGCCCACATCCTCTCGGACCACTTGGTCGCCGTCATCTTCGATGTCGACGGTGGCCACCTTGGCAGGAAGGGCAAAGGCAAACGTCGACCCCTCGTCCTCGACACTCTCCACCCAGATGACACCGTCTTGGAGCTCGATGATTTGTTTGGAAATGCTCAGGCCCAATCCGGTCCCGCCAAACTTTCGGGTTTTGAGGGAGTCGCCTTGGTTGAAGCTCTCGAAGACCTTTCCGACTTTGTCGGCGGGGATGCCGATGCCGGTGTCAATTACGCGGACCACGAAGTAGGCATCATGGACTGCGGCAGGAGGGGGGCACCAGGCGGGGAGGTCGGGAAGCGGTTCCACAGTGGCCTTCACCGTAATGCTGCCGGACAGGGTGAACTTGACGGCATTTCCGATGAGGTTGATGAGCACTTGATTCAAACGGCTGCTGTCGCCGTACAGGTAGGCGGGAAGGGCTGAGTCGGATTCAACCGCAAACGAGAGGTCTTTCTGCTCCGCTGGGATGCGCATGACATTTTCCGCGACCTCGAGGGCTTCCTGGACGGAGAAGGGGGCGCAGGCGATCTCGAGCTTGCCGGCTTCGAGCTTGGAGAAGTCGAGGATGTCGTTGACGATCTCAATCAGATTGCTGGATGCCGTGATGATGTTGCGCAAGTACTTGCGGGCCACCTCGGTCATGTCCTCCTTGGAAGCCAGGTTTGACATGCCCACGATGGCGTTGAGTGGTGTGCGGATTTCGTGGGACATGTTGGAGAGGAACACCGCCTTGTGGTTCAGTGCGATCTCCAAATCAGCATTGGCGCGGATCAATTCCCGCTGTCGGTCCTGGAGTTGCTGTCGCTGGGTCGAGATGAGCCGGCTTTGCCGCTGGGTGAACCGATACCGGTAGGTGATGAACATGGCGAACCCGATGAGCAGGGCCACAATGGCATAGAGGTAGGTCTGGCGCTCCTCCTGCAGCCGGTATTGGCTTGCTTGCATCTGCTGTTTGCGGCGGGTTTCCCATTCGAGGACTTGTAAGCCGATGGTGGCCTGGTTGTTTTCGGAAATGCGTTCGTATTCCGCACGGGCGCTGTCGCGGATGTCAAAGGCCACGATGGCGGCTTTGTAGTCTTCCATGGCCACTTGTGCGTGGCCGATGCAGTCCCAGCAATCCGTCAACCGTGTCGCTCTGCCGTAGTTGCTGAGGGAAGGGGCATTCTCAACGTTCCGGCGCATGCTGTCGCACAGTGCCAAGCTGAATTCGGAGCGCCCTTGCACAGTGTAGACCTCTCCAAGTTTCGTATTCAGGTATACGTTTCTCGGCCCTCCATTTTCCGCATCGACAGCCAGGGCTGTTTGCAGGCTGTGGTACGCTTCGTCATATCTGCCCTGACGGTAGGCGATGTAGCCGAGGTATTCGTGGCATTGAACCTGGTGGCTGAGGTCAACGACTTGGTTGAGTGCCTTGGTGTAGGCCTCTATCGCCTCATCGAACTTGCCGGCTTCACGGTAGAAGCGACCGATGTTCAATGTGGCGATGCCCACCTTGCTTTGGCGGTTGTTGGCTTCGAATACCTTGCGGGCTTCCTGGAGGTAATACAGGGCCGTGTCGTTCTGTGCACTGCGGTCGGCATCCAGCAGCAAGGCCACGTTGACCCGGGCTTGGGCCAACTCCAATTCAGAGGTGCTATTGAGGAGAATGAACCGGTAATACTCGATGGCTGTCTGGTCATCTTTGAGGAGCCGACCGTAGGCATATCCAAGTTTGTCGTGGACCTCGATGCGCAAGGCCATGTTGTCCCGGACTTCGGCAATGTCCAGGGCGGCATACAGGTCGTTGAGGATGCCCTCCACCTTTTGCCCGAGCGAACTGACTTTGGCTGCCGTCAGTCCCCGTTCCATGTAAAGTCGGCACAGGCCTTCCTCTTCTAAGTTCTCCCACGAATCGATGGCGTCGGACAGCAGGTCATAGGCTTCCTGGGCTTGCCCCATGGTCCGCATGGCCCGTGCCTTTCGGGCGAGCACTCGGGCCTCTTGGTCGGGATGCAGGAACTCTTGAAGCAGCTGATCGGCGATGTGTATGACTTCCTCGGTGTTGATCGCCTGCAATTCTTCAGTGAGGGATTCAAAGGCGGCGACCCGCTCCGGCATGGTCTTCAATTCATCTAGGGCATCTTTGCGGGCTTGGGGCAAGTTGACTTGAGCATGCAGGGCGAGGCCCCATGCCGTCAGCAAGAACAGGAGTGGGATGCGAAGCAGGAAGCGGGCGTCCATGTCACGAAAATAATCGGCCACGTTGGGTGCTCCACTGACCAAAGTCATCGGAGCATTGTGAAGGTCGAAATTTGCTCTACATTTGCCCTCCCGTTCGCGGAACAGATTTGACTCTGTAGCTCAACTGGATAGAGCATCGCACTACGGATGCGAAGGTTTGGGGTTCGAATCCCTACAGGGTCGCCACAGCTTACAGAAAGCCCCCACTGCAACGTCGCGGTGGGGGCTTTCGATTTCAAGTAGGATGCGGGGTTCAGGCGCCGGCCTGTTCCGCCTGGATCTCCTCGATTTTCTTGGCCGAGGCGCTGAAATCCGGGTCCAGTTCCAGGGCTTTGGCATACGACGCCTTGGCGTCTTCGAGGCGCTCCAACTTGCGCAGGAAGTCGCCCATGCTGTCGTGGGCATTGGCCACCTCGGGCGACAACCGGACGTACATCTGGAAGTGCTTTTCGGCCTGCACCAGGTCGTCATTGGCCATTTGGAGGTAGCCCATGAAGTTGTGTATTCCGCCGGTGGTAGGCCAGCGGTCGAGCGCCTGCTCAAGGACGAGGATGGCCCCGTCCAGATCCTCCGCGACGTACGCCATTCGCCAGGCGAGATTGATACACAGGAGAGGGTCATCCGGCGCCATGGCCCGGGCCAGAATGGCGTTGGCCACCCGGTCTCCATGGTCGGAGTGAAGGGACCGGAGGTAAGCACATGTGGCCGGATTTTCATCGTCGCACAAGTCCACAGCCGCTTGGACGGCGGCCCGGTAGGCCTCGCCATCTTCAGCGAGGAAGGCCATGTTGACTTCGCCGATGTGGGCGAGGGCCATGCCGGGATCCTCGGCGAGGATGGAGTCCCGCAATCCCTCCATGCCCTTGCGGTCCGCGTCTACGGCCGCCCAGTAGAGACGGACCATGAGTTCACGGGCCTTGTCGCTTTCGGTCTCGATGCCCATCCAGTTGCGGGCGAGTTCTCCATCGCGGCTTTCCATCCAGCGGTGCCACACGAGGCGGTCGCCTTCGCGCTTCACGATGCCGTGGAAGTTCTTACTCCAACCCATGCCGAAGTCGTAGTAGGTGACGGTGCCGTATACGCTGGCTGCGTCTCCGTAGATCTCAACGCTTTTCACGTCGGTCACCAGCGAGTCTTCCCAGAACCAGCTGCCGTCCACATCGTCGAGGTTGACGGTCGCGGGCTCGCTCATGTCGGCATTGAAGTAGGAGGAGGTGGAGAGGAGCCCGTCCTGCCAGACGGGAATGGCCTCTTCGAATCCAACCAGTCCGGCGTGGAAGTCGATGGCGAAGGTTGAAACCTCACTTTCGGTGAGGGCCGGTTTTTGCGGCGTTGTGCAGGCAACGAGGACGCACGCTGCCAAACAGAAGGAAAGGAAATGTCTCATGGGTTTGATTTGGTAGGAACAATCCTACGAAAAATCCATTGATATAATCTGGAAATCAGCCAATTGAATTTATCGAGGGGCCGCGCAGCATATGATTCCGTGATGGTCCATACCGTGGTTAATTTGAGGCCATGCCGTTCTTATTGGATTCGCCCGGGGCAGTGGCCCGGGCCCGTCGCGATGCCGCCGCCGACCCCGAGGCCTTCTGGGCCGACATCGCCCGCCACTACGCATGGATGTCCCCGTGGGACACCGTGTGCGACTGGGAATTCGAAACGCCGCGCGTGCGCTGGTTTGATGGCGCTGAGCTGAACATCACCGTTAACTGCCTTGACCGCCATGTGGCCGCGGGCCATGGCGACCGCACCGCCATCCTCTGGGAGCCCAACGACCCAGCCGACCCTGCGGTTTCCATCACCTATGCCGAGCTGCTCGACCGCGTTTGCCGCTTCGCCAACGTGCTCAAGGCGCGTGGCGTGAAGAAGGGCGATCGCGTGGCGCTGTACTTGCCCATGGTGCCAGAGTTGGCTGTGGCGGTGCTCGCTTGCGCCCGCATTGGCGCGGTGCACAGTGTGGTCTTCGCCGGCTTCTCCGCCCGCAGCCTCGCGGACCGAATCCAGGATGCCGGTGCAGTGTGCGTCATCACCAGTGATGGAATGAAGCGCGGCGCGAAGGGGCTCGGCCTCAAGGCCGTCGTCGACCAAGCCCTCGCCGAATGTCCGACCGTGACCACCAACCTCGTTGTCCGCCACACCGGTGAGTCCGTCGATTGGACGGAGGACCGCGACGTCTGGCTACATGATGCACTTCCATCCGTTACGGCCGACTGCCGACCGGAGCGGATGGCCGCAGAGGATTTGCTCTTTATCCTCTATACCTCCGGCAGCACCGGCAAGCCCAAGGGTGTGGTGCATACCTGCGGGGGTTACATGGTATACGCGGGCTATAGTTTCGCCAACGTCTTCCAGTACCAGCCGGGCGACATCTATTGGTGCACCGCCGATATCGGCTGGATCACGGGCCACAGCTACATTGTCTATGGGCCCATGCTCAATGGGGCAACCACCGTGATGTTCGAAGGAGTTCCTACCTGGCCTTCGCCAGCCCGCTTCTGGGAGGTTTGCGAGAAGCTCAAAGTCAATCAATTCTACACTGCGCCCACGGCCATCCGCGCCCTGATGGCGTGTGAGCCTCGCTTCGCCGAGGGGCATGACTTGTCATCGCTGAAGATCATTGGATCGGTAGGGGAACCCATCAACGAGGAGGCCTGGCAGTGGTATCACGACGTCATCGGCGACGGCCGTTGTGCGCTCGTCGATACATGGTGGCAGACCGAGACGGGCGGCATCCTGATCAGCGGGCTCGGCGCACACAGCCCGATGAAGCCGGCCCACGCCGGCCTGCCACTTCCGGGCATCGAGCCGGTCCTTGTGGATGGTGACGGCCACACCCTGGAAGGGGAGGCCGAGGGCTACCTCTGCATCGCGCGCCCCTGGCCATCGATGATCCGCACGACCTACGGCGACCACGAACGCTGCCGCAACGTCTACTTCAGCGCCTTCAAAGGCAAGTACTTCACTGGCGACGGCGCGCGGCGCGATGCCGACGGAATGTTCCGCATCATCGGCCGGGTCGACGATGTGGTCAACGTCAGCGGCCACCGTTTCGGCACGGCTGAGATCGAAGACGCCATCGATTCCCACCCCGCCGTGGCCGAGAGCGCGGTCATCGGTTATCCGCACCCCATCAAGGGACAGGCGGTCCATGCGTTCGTCATCCTCAAGGAGGGCACCCTGCCGGATACGGCCGAGGGCATCGCCGCACTGCGCAAGGAGATTGGTGTACAAGTCAACACCGAGATCGGCAACATCGCCCGCCCGGACCGCATCCAGTTCACGCCGGGCCTGCCCAAGACTCGGTCGGGCAAGATCATGCGCCGCATCCTTCGCAAGGTGGCCTGCGGCGAGCAGGACCAGCTCGGCGACACCTCCACGCTGCTCGATCCGACGGTCGTCGACGGTCTCGTCGCCGGCGCTGCCGAATTCCTCGGCTGACCTACCTTTTCGTCATGCGATTCCAAGACCTTTTGCTGCTGGCCATCGTGCCGGCTTTCCTTCTCGTTTCCTGTGCCAACGAAGAGGGCACGTGCACGAACCCCGATCACGACCACGCCGCCCATGAGGGGCACGACCACGAATCCGCGGCGGACGACTACCACGCCACGGGGAACTGCGCGATGGAATTCACCGCCGCCGACAGCGCCCGCCGCGCCGCCAAGCACGCCGAACCCGGCGTCAAGATGGTCGAGCTGTCCAACGGCCACCGCGTCTTCACCCAGACGGTGGGGAAAAATTCAGACGTCAAAATCCTCACACTACACGGAGGCCCCGCCTGCACCCACGAATACATGACGGCCATCTCCAATGTCCTGCCCGAGGGCCAAGGCTACGAGGTCATCCTCTACGACCAACTCGGCAGTTACTACAGCGACCAGCCGACTGAGGACCTCTGGAACATGGACCGCTGGTGTGAAGAGGTGGAGGAGGTGCGTCAGGCGTTGGGCCTCGATGCGTCGAATTTCTACTTGCTGGGCAACAGCTGGGGCGGCATTCTCGGCATGGAGTACGCCCTGCGTTATCAGGAGCACCTCAATGGCCTCATCGTGTGCAACATGGTCACCAGCATTCCCGAGTACGCCGCTTACAATGAGGAGGTCCTGCGCCCAAAAATGGATCCGGAAGTCTTGGCCAAGCTGGTCGCTTATGAGGAGGCCGGGGACATTCAGAATGAAGAGTTCCTACAGATGGTCAACGACCATTTCTACGCCAAGCACATCTGCCGCCTCGAGGAGTGGCCCGAGGCCATCACCGGTTCCTTCGATCGGCTCAACTACAAGCTGTACGACCTGATGCAGGGCCCGAGCGAGTTCCGCGTGGGTGGGCGCCTCATCGACTGGGACATCACCAACCGCCTCGGCGAAATCACGGTGCCGACCCTGATGGTGGGCGCGGAGCACGATACGATGGATCCAGACAAAATGAAGAGTCAAGCCGGTCTCGTGGCCAACGGCCGGTCGCTGCATTGTGCCGACGGTTCCCACCTCTGCATGTGGGACGACCAGGAAGCCTTCATGGGCGGGGTGACCGCATTCATCGAGGACGTCGAAGCCGGCCGTGCTCTGCGTTGATCACTTCGGTGAGCAGGGCGGGTCGAGGAGGTCGAGACCGTGCTTGCGGATGATGTGTTCGATGCGGCCATCTGCGCCTTCGGGGTTGTAGCTGCGGTTGAGTCGGTAGCCGGTGAGGCGGCTGAACATCTTGATGGTCCGCCAGTAAGGGAGCTTGATGGCTTTGGCGTAGTCGTCGGCGAAGTCCACCATGCCCGGATTTTGCCGGTCGAGCAGGTGCACGATGAGGAAAGCGGCCTTCATGCCCATCTCGTCTTCGAATTCGGGGTCCCGGAGCAGCATGCGCTCGCCCTCGGCGTTGAGGCTGTCGGTCCGGACATAGCCATCCTGCTCTTGCATGGCCATCCAGCAGTCCACGTCCGGCATGAACAGGGTGTCGGGGCCGTTTGAGTCGGCACCAATCTCCAGCGTGAGGGCGTCTTCTTCAGGCAGGTCGGCCTTCTTGCGCTTCTTGTTTTCCTTGCGATTCTGCTTGCGTTCTGCTTTGGCCTCTGCCTTTTCGTCTTGGACCTGTTGCCGATGGGCCCGCAGCGTGTCGGACGGCACGGCTTGGATTCCGGACAAAAAGGTCGGATGCAGGGTGTCGAGCATCACGGTGATGATCTGCACGCGCGGCCAGACGGCGAGTACCATTTCTTCTAGCTCCTGGTACTTCTTGCGGTTCTCGTCGAAGTCGCCGATGTCCATGGCCCGCCAATTCGGCCCGCTTTCCGGCGCCACCACTTCGGCCGAACCGAGCAGGTGCACATAGGGCCGAAAGCCCGCCGGAACCGCATTGGTGTCCAGCGTCTCTTGCGCCCCGGCCGCGAGAGGGAGGCCGAGGAGCCAAACAAAACAAGACGTCGCCCGGGGAAACAAAGTGCGCACGCTGCAATTTACTTTGTTCCCATGAGCTCCACCTTTTCCGTCGGCGATCGCGTGCGCTTCCTCCACCAATCTGGTGAAGGGGTGGTGCAGGCTGTGGAAGACGGGGGGACGGTCCTGTTGGTCGAAGACGGCGATGGCTTTCCGATGCGGTTTCCCGCCAAGGATTGTCTGGCGGTGCCCAATGCCGCCGAGGAGGCCAAGGCTTATGCGTCCAAAGAGATCAGCAAAGGCGAATTGCTCGAGCGCAATGTGGATGCGACCGTTCTGAAGAAGGCCCAGAAGGACTTCGAAGTGAAGTACCGCAACCCCAATGCGACCAACATGCGGAAGCGGGACGAGCACATGGAGGTCGACTTGCATTTTCATGCCCTCACCGGTGCGCGGGACAGCGCCACGCCCCATGAGATGCTCAACCTGCAGATGGAGCACTTCGACCGCATGATGCGGCGTGCGGAGGAAAAACGGATTCCGCGGATCGTCTTTATCCACGGGGTGGGACAGGGCCGGCTGCGGCAGGAGATCCGGGATGCCCTCACCGCTTACTGGCCGCAGTGTACGTGCCGGCAGGGCGACCCACGGAAGTATGGCCACGGGGCGACCGAAGTGCGCTTCAAAGGCGGTTGATCACTGGCGCTCGGCTTCGAGGCGCTGGCGCATCATGTCGCCAGGGCTGACGGGAAAGGCAAAACCCTCCAGTGAAATCTCCACTGGAGACTCCAATTCCTCCGTTCCCTTGAATTGGAGCACCACGCGCGGCTCCCGGCTGAATTCCGTGTCGATCGAGACCCAGCGCGTTGCCAGTCCGACATAGGTCCCAATGGCGAGCGATTGGAATCCAGGTTCGAACCGGGGCCAGAGACGGCCAATGCTGACTTCTTCAGCGCTGGCTTGGCTGTCGGCCCAAAGCTCATTGATGACGGTGCCTTCTTCCTGCCAGTAATGTGCACTCATCCGACCATCGATTTCCCGGTCACCAGAAACCCTCGACATTTGGATGGTGTCGAGCATGGCGCTGCTCAAGGAGGTCTCCGTGCCCAGTTTGGCCGTGCCAAGATCACTCAACGCATACCGCATTCCGAGACGCAGGTCGCCGACGTGGGTCAGGGTCATGCCATCTAGGACGAGTTGGCGCGCATAGGCGCTGTCCCCCGGGGTGTAGAAGAGGTCCATTTGGCCCTCGACCTTGTTGAGGGGCAATCCTTCGCCCGCCTCCACGCGCTGAACGAGGTCATAGTGGATGACGTGGGTAAATGCATAGCCCTCAGGACGGTCTGGGGAGGTGCCGTAGACCTGGTCGATGAGGTGATCCTGGGCAAAGGAGGTCAGGGCAAGACAGCAGACTGCACACAGCAGCACGAGGGAGCGTTGAAGCATGAATGGAAGATACGATGACGCACCCAGCTCAACGTCGGTTGCGGCGACGGTTTCGCGGACGTGGATCGTTGAACGGGCGGTCGGAGGGCAGGGCTTGAATCACCTCGATGTTTTCCTGCAGGACCCAGGGTGCGCGGCCTTTCTTGCCCGGGACAAAAGCGTCAAAGGTCATGTCCGGGCCATAGTAGGCCGTGATTCCAGTCAAGTGGGGTTCCCGGGGCGCGAGGTGGTCAAAGACAATGGATTCAGGTTGGGCATTTCGTCCCCTGGTGGCCGGTTGGTGCCGAAGCGAGGCTTGAACGGCATCGGCGTATTCGAGGATGTGCCGCCGTTGCATGCCCCGTTGACCTTGCAGGACAGGTGCCCCGAACCGAATACCTCGGGGCCGAAGCTGAAGGGGTTCGATGACCTTCCGGGTGACTTGGGCATCGGCATCGTCCCAGCCCAACAGGAGGTAAGTGTTCTTATCCACGGGGTCGGGCACCATGGAGAAGTACAGCGCACCGGACCAATCTTCGGGCTGGAGGCTCCGCTGGTCCGTGGGCCGATCGGCACTGGACAGGTCGAGCAACCGGGTGAACCGCAGGGCGCCGTCTTGGTCCTGGTCAGCGATGAGCCCGCCATACCCGGAGGTCCGGTCGAGGTGGGGCCAATTCCAGGTGAAGGCGCGCACCTTTCCATTGGCAGATGCCACGGCAGCCATGAAGTCGGTTTCTGCGGGCCAATCGGAAAAGGCGCCGGGTTCGGACAAGCCTTGCTCAAGCGCTGTCGCCAGCGAATCGCTCAGCGCGATGCAGTCATCACCCGTGCAGGCAGACAGGGCGGCGTGAAGGGGACGAATCGAAGAGAAGGGGTCGGACTGAGCGGCCATCCACAGGCCGCTCCCCAACGCCAAGGCCAGAAGCCCGGTGCGCATCAGAGGTGCATGAAGGCCTTCTTGGCCAGCAGCTGGTCCTCCGATTCCCGGTGGTCCGGGTCGTCTACGCAGCAATCTACCGGGCAGACGGCGGCGCATTGGGGTTCGTCGTGGAAGCCTACACATTCGGTGCACTTGTCGGTGGCGATATAGTAAACGTCCATGCTGCCGGGTTCTTGCGTTGCGTCGGCCACAATGCTTCCAGTGACGGGATGGTCGCTCGTGCCCTGAAGGCCGGTGCCGTCCTCGAAGGTCCACTCGGCACCACCTTCATAGATGGCGTTGTTGGGGCATTCGGGTTCGCAGGCACCGCAATTGATGCAGGCGTCGGTGATCATGATGGCCATGGCGTCTGTCTTTCTGCTCGATAAAAATAACTGTTGAGGCCCTCCATTGTTGCGGACCATCTTTGCATCCCGATTCAGTTCTCCCAATGGAAACCCACAACGTCTCTTCTTCCACCGTCGATGTCCAGCGCGCACGCACGGTGCTCGCCGCCCTCCGAGCAGGGTTGGCTGCTGCTGGCGAAGGGTCGCCGGAAGCTGCATGGGCCCCGTTGCATGCCGCCATGCGCACTGCGGAACACGCCAACGGCTGGTTTACCTGGTCCGAAGTCAAACACGCTGCGGAGGTCTGGACGGACGCCCTGGCACCCGAAGCTGTGGAGGCTTGGCTTGACGGATTGGAAGGGCAGGCGGGCGATGTCGTGCCTCGAACGGTCGGCATCGTGATGGCCGGCAACATTCCGTTTGTCGGGCTGCACGACTTGATTTGCGGCGTGGTGTCCGGTCACCGGGTCAAGGCAAAGCCCAGCCGGGACGATGCCCATTTGATCGCCACCCTCCTCAAGGGCTGGTCTGCGGTGTGTCCGGGCATTGGTGAGCAAGTGAAAGTGGTGGAGCGGCTGGATGGATTCGACGCGGTCATCGCGACGGGCAGCCGCAACAGCGGACGCTATTTCCAGCACTATTTCAGCAAGTTGCCCCACATTATCCGCGGCCAGCGGACCTCAGTCGCGGTCTTGGACGGCTCCGAAACCGAAGCGCAATTGGTCGACCTCTCCAATGACATCTTCCGCTATTTCGGATTGGGGTGCCGGAACGTCACGCAGGTGTTCATTCCGCGCGATTTTGACCTCGACCGCATCTTCGGGGCGCTGGTTGGATGGGCCCACTTGTCTGACCACCATCGCTACTACAACAACTACACCTACCACAAGGCCCTGTGGTTGATGGAAGCGGTGGACCTGCTCGAGAACGGCTTCGTGCTGTTCAAGGAAGACCCGCAATGGGTGTCGCCTGTCGGCGCCCTGCATTACCAGCGGTACGACGACCTCGCCGAGGTGGAAGCCCGCCTCGAAGAAGGCGCGGGCGACATCCAGTGCCGTGTGGGACAGGGCGGCTTGCCCTTTGGAGCGGCCCAGAAGCCCGGCCTTGCGGATTACGCGGACGGGGTGGACACCATGGCCTTCTTGCTTGGCCTCGGATGCTAACTTCGCACCATGGTGAAGCGCAAGGCCCCCGTCTGGTTCCTCTTTTTTGTCATCTTCCTTGGTTGGGGGTGCAGCACCGAGGTCGACCTCAACGCCCCGTATGAGGAGCGCACGCTAGCCTTCTGTTTGCTTGACCCCGCCGCGGACGAGCAGTGGGTTCGCGTCAACCGGACCTGGCTTGGGGAGGGCAACAACCTCGTCTTTGCCCAGGAAGCCGACAGCAGCGAGTATGCCCCTGGCGCGGTGAGCATCACGGTGGAAGGGTTTGACAGTGGAGACACAGGCTTTCAAACCCCGTTGTTCACCTTCACGGCTCAGGACACGGTCCTTCAGGACAAAGACGACAACGGCATCTTCTTCGGTCCGGAATATCGGGCCTACCATTTCGAAACCCCTGGCGGACTCGAAATCGCCGCTCCCAATGACAACGACGACCTTCGGGTGTACCGCATGACCGTGGCCTTCACCGATGGCCGTCCGGCACTCAAGGCCGTGACCACGCTGATTGGCGAGTCCTTGGGCAACATCAGCAACCCGCCGGCCGGCATTCCTGGCTTCAGCTTGAATTTCGCGAGCGGAACCGGCGGCACGGTCACCTATCCCAACATCAACTTCAAGTGGAGTTCCACGCCGGGCGCCAAGCGCTACGAAGTGGCTGTGGAAGTGAAATACACCGAGCGGATCTGGGCGGATCCAGCCCACACCCAATTGGTGTCGGAGACCGATAAAGTGGCCCGCTGGGACCTCGGCGAAGAGTCCGCTTCCGACGATGAAGGCGGGGAGGAAATCAAGCTTCCGACCAATGGCGAGTCCTTTTACCTTTTCCTCGCCAACAATCTCGAGACCGACCCCCTGATTACCCGGGAGCTGGGCGTTTGGAACGACAACATTGACCGCGTCCGGGCTTTTGATTTTGTCTTGAGCATCGCCAACGAGGAGCTCGACACCTACCTCGCTGTTAATGCCCCCGTCACGGGCATCATCCAGGAGCGCCCCGTCTACACCAATATTGCAGGCGGCCTTGGCCTTTTCGCGAGCCGCACCCAGCAGCGGGTCAACGGTCTCGGCATCTCCAAGCCCTCCGTTCAGGAACTGGTCGAAGGGGAGCATACGGCGGTGCTGCAATTCTGCCTGCCGCCCGAGACGGAAGGCGACTTGGCCGAATATGCCTGCCCCTGAACAGGCCGGACTTCGGTCCCCCGTGGACAAACCCGACTTTCGTTGTGGATAGCTGGCTGCGCCTCCTGGGTAAACCGGCGGCATTCGGGAGCAACTTGCTCTCATGTCCCATGCCTTCACCTATCAGGCTCCATACGGCACCTTCCATTTCTCGGAAGGCCTGCTGACTGTTGAGTTGGCGGAGGACTTGATCGTGGATTTGCCCCTGATGCAGCGCGTTTCGGCGCAGCGCCTGGAGCTGCTCGGAGACCGTGAAGTGGCGGAGCTCATCGTGATTCCACGCGCCCATCTGTTGTTGGACCGTGCCGCCCTGACTTGGATGGCACAGGCGTCTTCGCTTTCCGGGGTGCACCACCGCGCGATTGTGGTGCCTGCACACCTGCTCGTGTGGCGGGACCGCCTCTACCAGATGATCAGCCGATTGCGTCCCAATGTCCGGGTGTTCCGAAACCGGCGGGTCGCCAAAGCGTGGCTGCAGGATCGCGCCGGAACGTTCACACCGCGAACGGCAGAACGCACCGAAGCTTCCCTCGAAATGGGGGTGGAGGTCAGCGGATGACCACCCGTCCGTGTTGCCCGTTCTCTTGATTCACGAGGACCACCGTTCCTGACGGCCAGCCCTCAGTGTTGAATCGGATGCCTGAAGCGTCTGTTTCGGGCAAGCCATCAAACCAGAGACGTCCGGTCAAGTCCATGGCGGTCCAGCGCTGTCCCGCTGGGGCGTCCACCCGAACGAATTCGCCGGCTTCGAGCAGGCTGGGGAAGGCGGTGAGAGCCAAGCCGGCGGTCTCGCCCACGGCAGAAGGGGCTGGCTTGAACTGCCAATTGGCAGGGATGTCGAGCAGGACTTGGATGCTCAGAACCGGCATGCCTTCCCCGGCAGCGTACCATTCGTATACGGTGCCCTCGCGAGGAAGGGCGAAGCCGAATTCTGCAGCAGCCAAGGCGATGGTGTCCTCCGACGCGAAGGTGCGCTTGACCCGAAGGCATTCATAACTGCTGCCGGGCAACAACAAGGTGCCCCAACCGTCCACTTCGATGTCCGTTTCTCCTTCGGTGGCGTAGAACAGGATGCCAGGAATGTCCACTTCAAAAGCTTGGGTTCCGGACAAGGTTGCGCCGTAGTTCAGTGGCAAGGGCAGGATTTCCTCCTCGTCGTCATAGATGATAGGCAGGTCGAACAGGTCGGTCGTGATCCCGATGCCCACCGTGCGATAGGCGTCATTGCCAAACTCATTGTACACTGTGGCTCCGCTGATGGGCAAGGCGAAGTCTTCTCCGAAATCTGGCAGGTTGAAAGCGGTGAAGTGGTCCGCGCCCGAAAAGACGAATTGGGTGGTGAGGCTTGCCTGGCTCATCGGGAAGTAGGGCGTCTCGGCCTCCGTTGCCACTTCTAGACCACTGTAGTCCCATGTCAATCCGGGGCCGCCGGTCTCCAGATCGCCCGCACCGAGTGGGGGGATGGCTGTGGCCCGCACATAGGTGTTGCCCCCTTGGGGCAGGTCATTGCTGTTGAGCACCGGCTGAGCGTGAAGGCCAGCAGCCCAAGCAAAGGCTGCCATGAAGAGGGAATAACGCATGCGAGCAAGGTACGCAGGAGCAGGTCTCGTCAATCGTCCGCCCCCCGCGAAAACAAGTCCCGAAGCCGGTCGAATCGCAGTTGGTAAGCCGCTCCTATACCCTGTCTCGGCTCTTCGTCCAATTCGCTTTCCGGAAGCCTGTATCCTTGGATTTCCCAGCGGCCATCCGGCGTGAGTTTGTAGCGTACATCCACACCGCCACGAAATTCAGAGCCCTCGAGCGACAGGCCGTCCATGCCTTGGGCCCCGACGGTGCCGGCAATGTTCAGACGGTCATTGAGCAGATTCAAGCCCAAATCCAATTCAAAGGCGTCCTCGCTTCTGAAAACATCGGGGTTGTCCCCGCCGCCCAAACTCCCGGAAGAGGCATTCATGGCGTTGGCCGGCACGTATCGTACGCCGATGTCGAGGTCCTCAGAGAGGCCACTGAGCAGCTCGGAAACCCGAGACGACAACAGTTCGGAGGCTTGGGTGGAGGCGGTTTGGGAGAACAGGTTGGCTGCGCCGCCTGCCGGGATGAATTGGCCGGTGGCCAGCAGGGCAAAGGCCTGTCGTTCTACTTCTTCCGGGGCTGCGAGGGCGGACTGCACTTGGGCGAGCAGGGCGGCGTCCGAGGCTTCGTATTCCGGAAAACGCAAGGCGAATTGCAAGTCGGGGGCTTCGAGGGCACCCCGAATGCCCATGGCCACATCTACCGGGGTTTGACCGGGATTGACCAGTCCCGGCAACAGCGGAAGGGGGTTGGCCCGGTGACGTGAAATGGCGGTGAGATCGAGCTCGGCTGCATAGGGATCGCCATCCCAATCGAATCGTCCCCCGGGGGCAATGGCAATGCGCCGGGTGAACAGGTCGCGCAAGCTGAATCGATAAGCACCTTCCACAATCTGCAGACCACCTTCTATGAACAATGGGACCTCCGGACTCATACCGATTTCGAGGAGGCCACTGGCCCGTCCGTCCACACGCTCCCCGGCTTGGCTGTCCAGCACGATGGCCAAGTCTGCATCCGGAGTCACGTCCACCTCGAGGTTCAAGGTCACCCCAAAAGGAGATCTTTGCTTCGGCGCTGCCGATTCCGAGCGCCCCCCGACAAACCGGATACCCGATGGCAATTCTGCTCCCTCGAGCGCATCCAATGGCAAGACGAATGCCGTTCCGGATTCGCTTTTCAATTCGGATTCAATGACCACCCCATGGCCATCTCCAAAGAGGTTCAAACCTCCCGTGGCCTTGACCACACCATGGAACAACCTGTCGGGGGCGGGACCGAGGTCCATCAATCGGAAAGGACCTTCCGAAAAGTCGAGGTCGACATCGTAATTCCATTCGGCGAAGTCGGTGTGCAATACGCTCAGGTTCAAGTAGGCGATGCCTCCGAGGCCATCCGTGACGGTGGCGTGGTCGAGGCCGATGTAGTCCGGGGTCAAGGACAGGACGCCCTCGACCCCCAACGGTCCGCCAGTGGCTTCCACTTCTACTAAGGGAGCCGCAAAGGTGAGCTGGCCACGGGGCAGGGGGCGTTTTCCACTGAAGTCCACGTCAAGGTGGCCGTCAAGGGTGCCCTCTACGTGCACCCCTCCCTTGGCCAGTAAGGGGTCCAGAGTCGACAATGGCCACCGCTCCAAGTCAGCCTCCAGCCTGCCAAGGGCATCCACTACAATGCGGCTGGTGGGGCGCTGCTGCTCGAATTGCTGGACCGAGGTCCACCAACTTTGGGGGGTCCACCCGCCCTTTGCGCACAGGTCACCGAAGGCATAATTCCCGATGCCCGCGTCCTGCCATTGCAAGTCGGGGAGGATTTGGAGTGGGCTCAGGTTCACCAGGGCAGTGCCGTTCAGATTTCCGGTCAGGGTGGGGTAATGAGCGCCCGTGACACGTTCGCCCCATTGGCGCCACGCGTCTAGCGGCCAGCCGTCCATTCGCACCGCTATGCCCGTGGGAACCTCGTCGTCGGGAAGGTCCAGTGTCAAGGTTCCGAGGTCGCCTTTCCACGTCCAGTCCACCACCTGCATTGAGGTCCAGTCCTCGCCCCAGCGCATTGCAGCTGCCATTGTGGAGTCTAAGCGCCAAGGGCTTCCCAGCACATCTACATGTCCATTGAGCCACTCAAGGCGATGTTGACCGCTAGGTTCAAGTGTGTGTTGCACTGCCACAGCACCCGAAACGGGTCCTTCCCACGTGAGGTCTCCGAAGGTGGAGAAGGGGGCAGAGGAATGGACATGGAAGTCCAGCATGGTCAAATGGCCGATGTCCTTGTGACGGGGCGATTCCATGTGAAGGGACAATTCGGCAGGTCCGGCGGAATGTCCGAATTGCAATTCGGTCCGGCCTGATCGCCATGGTCCAAAATGCGCTTCTGTCAATTCGACTTCGGCTAAGAGGCGTTGTCCATCCCAATCCCCGGAGATTCGGCTTCCAGGTCCGATGGACTGTTGGCCTGCACTCCAACGCTCCAGAAGGTCATCCCGTAGGACTTCTAGATTGACGGACCAAGGGAGGAGGGAAGGGGAAGGGGTGACGGGCACCCAGCCTGTCTCGGCGAGGGAGTTCTTGAATGGAGCCACCCATGCATTGCGGTCCAGTGGCCCCTTGATGACGCCGCGCAGGAAGTCGCCATCCAAGTGGCAGGAAGCCATGTTGCCTTCGCCGCGAAGATGCATGGAGAAACGCTTCATGGACAGCGGGGCCGATGCGGTGGTGTTTTGGCCAAATCCTGCCTTGGGAATCCACCGTGTGTCGATGAATTCCAGTTGTCCTGTCCAGATTGCATCGGATGGCAGTTTTCCAATCGACGCGATAGCCTGAAGGCGCACGTCGCCGTAGAGCTCCAGGCGGGGTGTGAGCGCCAACGGCATGGCGCGCCCGTCCAGATTGACCTGACATCGCATGCCGTCTTCTTCGGTTGCGGTGGACAGGCTCCATTGGCCTTCTGCGGCAATGAAGGCCAGGGCTCCGGTGGCTTTACTCAGCGCCCAGTCTCCGTCGAGATTAAGAGAGGAAGGCAGGCTGGAATCATTCCAGTCGAGGCGACCAGAGGCCGTGATGTGACCGGCATGTCCAGCGGTCTCCTTCAACGCGTCTTCGGACAGTGCTGCATCGAGCGCAATGGCCCCGGATGATGGGGTCCACTGAAGAGCGGCGCGCAAGGGGGAGTTGCCGCGCCTCGATATCGCACCCTCCACAGCGAGTTCACCGGTGATTCGGTTCAGGCTCAATGGGATGGTATCATGACGAGGAATGCCCATCGGCCCAGTCATCCGGCAGAAAAGGTGACCATCGGGCAGGGGGTGCCAGTCTACCGGGGAGTTGGGCATGGCCACTGACAGGTGTTGCAGGGTCCATTGATGCGCGTCCAATGTGGCAGCGCCTTCAGCATGGCCCCAATCGCCTGAAATACGAGCGGTGAGTTCAGAGGACGGTCGGTGCCATTCGCCTTGAATTTGATCTGGCCACCATGGCAGGATATCGGCCCACGTCTCGGCCCGGATGCCCGCCTGATGCAATTGTGGGATGATGGTCCAGTTCAAGACCGTATCTGTCGCATCAAAGGCCAAGTCGAGCGTGGCTTGAGCTCCCAAAGCGTGCCGGACAGAGAGGTTTACCTGACCGTCCAAATCCGTGAATCCCGCACCCCTCGTTTCGACATTTAAATCCTTGATTAATAGTGATTTGAGCTGTCCTGATTCAATGTAAAAATCAGGAATAATATCGGGCCCTGAAGCCCATGTGACATTGGACACATCCAGCCTTTTGACATGCACGTCAAGGCTCCTTGCATTTGCAGATGTGGCTGTTTCCTTGGTCGACAGGACTTCGCTCAGCCAAGGCCAAAGGCTCGTGTGGGCGCGGAGCCCATCCACTTTGAGGGAGGACCAATGCAAACCGGAGGCGTCCAGCGGCAGTGCCGTCAGGGATTCGAGGTGTAGCAAGGTGTCCGAATCGGGACCGCTTTTTTTCCAGACGACATCGGACAATGCAATCCCCAGAGGGCTTGCACTGATGTGGACACCCCCGAGGTCCACCTCGGTGGGGCTGGCGGATTCGGGCAGCAGGTGTTGGATGCGCTGCAGCGCCCATGCTGTGGCTGTCCTTTGCCCGTCAGGTGTCGCGATCAGGGCGAGCCCTGCAAGGAACGGCATGGTGAGCCCGACCGTCCACCACAAGGCCCGATGCCTTCTCCCGGAAGTCGGGGGCACAGATTGCGCTTCAGGGGTGTGGTCATTCATGGCGGTCCTGCGAAATTCGCAACAGAAACGATGCCAAGCGTGCAAGCGATATCTGAACAATCGAAACCCAGCGTAGTCGTGGTGGACGAGCGGCTGATGCTCGGCATTGAAAGCTCCTGTGACGACACCAGCATTGCCGTGCTCCGGGGCAACGTCCTCTTGTCGCAGTTCACCGCTGCACAGCACATCCATGCCAAGTACGGCGGGGTGGTGCCGGAATTCGCTTCCCGGGCGCACCAACGTCACATCCTGCCGGTCTTCGAAACTGCAATGGAACAGGCCGGGGTAGGCCTCTCAGAACTGGATGGCGTGGCGTACACCCGGGGGCCCGGTCTCAACGGATCGCTGCTGGTGGGCAGTGCTTTTGCCCGCAGTCTGGCTTGGTCGTTGGACATCCCCATGTGGCCCGTGCACCACATGCGGGCGCATGTTTTGGCCCATTGGATGGCTGATGCCCACCCCCCGCGACAGCCCATGATGGCCCTCACGGTATCTGGAGGGCACACCCAGTTGGTGGATGTGGCGGATCCCTGGTCATTGGACATTGTGGGCACCACTTTGGACGATGCGGCAGGGGAAGCCTTTGACAAAGTCGCGAAGATGATTGGCCTCCCGTATCCAGGAGGCCCAGTCGTGGACCGCTTGGCCAAGGAGGGGAATTCTGCGGCTTTCCAATTCGCCACGCCACGTGTGGCGGGCTTGGATTTCAGCTTCAGCGGCTTGAAGACGTCGGTGTTGCGCAACCTCGAGAAGGAAGGGCGCATCGGCATGGAACGAGAGGGGTGGAAGGCCGATGTCTGTGCGTCTCTTCAATCCGCGATCGTGGGCCTGCTCGTCGACAAATTGGAGCAGGCTGCAGACCAATTCGGCCGAAAGGCGATCGCCATCCAAGGCGGTGTCAGTGCCAATTCGGGGCTGCGAAAAGCCGTGACTGAACTCGGCGATCGCCGGGGTTGGGACGTGCACATTCCCCCATTCCGTTACTGCACGGACAATGGAGCCATGATTGCCATGACCGGGCAATTCATGGCGATGAAGGGCGAACCTGGTGCGTTGGGCGATGGTCCTCTGCCGCGTTGGCCGATGGCCTAATCAGGCAACCACTGCAACGGCCTCGAGGTGCTGCGCGAGCGGAGTCCAATATGACTTGGTCCAAGCTTCGGTCACCCAACCGTCGTCTCCAGCTGGAACGCCGAGGTGATTCAGGATCAGGCGGGTGCCCCCAGATTCACTTTTGGACAAGCGCATGTCCACCGTGGTGTAGTGACCCGCAGGCAGTTTCTTATGGGTCCAAGACATCACGAGACGCTTGTTTTGGATGATGTGCAGGAAGTATCCGCTTTGGTTTTGGTTGCACAGTGAAAAAGCACCTCCATCGTGGGGCTGGATGAGGGCTTCTTTGCCCGTAAAGGCTTCATGTGCGTCCTGATCGAGAAGGGTCTCAAAGACCTTGGCCGGGGTGGCGGCGAGCTCGATGACCTGGTAGATGTTCTCCGTTTGGAGTTTCATGATTCAGCAAGTGTGATGACCAAAATAGAGCCATGCGGCTCAGGACAGTGGATTCACCCCGGGCGTTCTCCACAGCGTTTCACGAACGGGCAGCAGCAAGGTCGCCACCGTCTCCATGTCAGTGTGCGTGAGGGAGAGCTGTCCATGGTATTCATGCCCCAAAAGCCGCAGCCTATGCCGAATTAGGTCGCTCGCGTGTCGCCGCCGAGGCGATGTCGGCATGTGCGGGACAGCGGTGGGTGAAGCGGCGTTTGGGTCGCGGGAATTTCGGACCTCGATCTTGATGCGGTCTGGCGCGATGGGGACGGCTTCAATGGACAGTTTACGGTCCCATCCACATTCGCTCTCATCGCCCAACAAGCCATGCCAGAGCGCATTTTCGACCAGAGGCTGGGCCATCCATGCTGGGATTTGTGCCTTCGACAGGCACGGATCGAGGGTAGAGAGCGTTACGTCGATGGTCGCCGCGATTCGATCCAACTCCAGTGCCACGTAATCTCTCAGGACGTCCCATTCCTCTTCAACGGTCCACCAGCCATCCTGTGTGGCTTGGTTTTGTTGGACTAAAAGCCTTCGGAAGGCCGACAGGTGTCGTTGTGCGGCGGTGGGGTCATCTTGGAGAAATCGCTGCATGACCCCATTCAAAGCGTTGAACAGGAAATGCGGGTCCATCAAGTGTCGCAAGGTTTGGGCCTCGACCTGGGCCAATTCATCCCTTTGCCAATGAGCGCGGCGGATTTGCATCTGCTCTGCAGGAATGCGCGCCTTCCACTGACCCGCTTCCAGAGCCCGCCGCCGTTGCTCCCAGTCCAAGTGTCGGGACACTGCCTTGTCCGAAGTCCATGCGCTGGCCAAGATGATTCCTGTGGCCAGAAGAAGCAGGCCGGATTGCGCCATCCACAACCATGTCGCGTCAAGGATGAACGCCAATGCACAACCCCAAGCGGGGTGGGGACGTCTGACCAACACCTGCCGGCATTGCTGTGCGGTTGTGCGCTCCTGCGGGGTCAAGCGCAACAGGCCGAAGCCAACGGACACCACGCCCACGGCTTGCAGCAGAAGCAGCATGGAATCCAGGGGATAGGTCGGGAGGGACATGCTCCTCAATGAACTGGTCGCCAAGGGAACAGCCCAATCTTTGGGCCGTGGATTTGTCAGCGTGGATGCTGAGTACGGGGCCGCCCAGGACCGCTACATCAAGCTCAACCGTTCAGTCGAACGCTTGGCGCAGTTCCATGCGCAACTTGCGGCAGTACTCCTCAATGAGCCACTGACGGTAGTTGTCCGTGGTCTTTGCAATGCATTTGGTGTAGTCCCGAATGCGCTGCTCGATGTCCCCGTCAAGTTCACCAATGAGCTCGATGGCGTGGAATTCGTCCTCGGCGACCTTGGCAATCATGTCGACATGATTGGCGAGGCTGACATCAATGGCGGCCTTGGGGCGCTGGCCCTTGCGTGTGACCTCCACGTAAGTGTCTTTCATCATGAAGGGCTCCTTGCCTTCAAGCTTGAAGAGCTTTTGGAGGCGCTCCGGCATTTCGTAAACGAAGGTATCCTCGATCTCTTCGTCTGTGTAAAGGCCTTCGAGGTAGGCGTTCGGTGCGCGAAAGATGTCTTGCCAATTGACGTGTGCATCCCACAATCCGAAACGCCGGGCGTTGTTGCCGAGGTCGATGACCGTGAAATCCTTTTTCTTGCCAAATACGCGGGATCCTCGTCCAATCATCTGATGGTAGAGGGTGAGCGATTTCGTGGCGCGGTTCAGGATGATGGTCTCGACGGACGGTTCGTCGAATCCCGTTGTCAGGATGCTCACCGACGTGAGGATGGCGTCCGGCTTCTCGTGGAACCACGTGAGGATTTCCTGACGCTCCTTCTCTGTGTGGGTGTTGTCGAGGTGACGGATTTCGTAGCCTTCTTCCTCAAACAGCTGGGCCACCATCAACGAAGTGTGGATGCCGTTGTTGAAGATGAGGGTCTTGGTCCCTTTGGCTTTCTCCTCATAGGCGTAGAGCAACTTCTCCTGCATGAAGTAGTTGCCGTAAAGTCGCTCCGAGCTGGAGACCGTGTAGTCTCCATTGATGCCCACTTTCAGTGACTTGAGGTTGACGTCGTAACTGTAGGTCTTCGCTTTGGCGAGGTACCCCTCATCGACCAGTTTGGAGATGCTTTCCCCCACGATGAGTTCCTGGTAGTTGTCCTTCAGTGGGAGCTTGATGTTGCTCGACAACGGGGTTGCCGTGACGCCGAGCAAAATCTGCTCGTCGAAATGCTTGAAGAGTTTGCGGAAGCTGTTGTAGTGTGCTTCGTCAATGACCACCAGGCCCAGGTTGTCAAATGTGATGTGCTCGTCGTTGAGGCGGTTGTTCAGGGTCTCCACCATGGCCACGAAACACCAGTGTTCCTTATCCTCTTCGAGGACTTTCACCTTTGAGTCGATGATTTTGTTGTCGACGCCGATATCCGACAGCATGCGGCTCGTCTGGCCCAGCAATTCGATGCGGTGGGTCAGAATCAGGACCTTCTTGCCCATCTCGAGGATAAAGCGCTTGGCGAGCTCGCTGAAAATGACGGTTTTGCCGCCACCAGTGGGAAGTTGGTAGAGGACGTTATAGTTCTCGGGGAACTTCCTCATGCGGTCGAGGATGGCCTTGATTGCCTTGGCCTGGTAGCCATACAGCTGCTTGCCTTCGGTCGAAATCAGCTTGTCTTTGACGGCTTCCATCTTCATCGGGAGGCGGCAAAAGTACCCACAGGAATGGCCAAGGACAATTGGCGCGGGCCCCTATTTTCGAAGGTTTCACACATGTCGTTGAAAGCTTTACCTCCGTCGGATCTGCGCGCCCTCTTGTCAGGGATGCCGGGATGGCAAGATTTGGAGCAGGCCATCCCCATAGGCCTTCAAGAGCAACTTGACGACGCCGTCCGGTCCGGGACCTGCCTTCCGGGGCCCTCCTTTTGGTTCCGGGCACTGGAAGCAGTGGGTCGACCGGAGAACGTGCGCGTGGTCATCTTGGGTCAGGACCCCTACCACGGGGTGGGCCAAGCGCAAGGGCTTTCTTTTTCCGTCCCGGATGGCTGGCCCTTGCCACCTTCGCTGCGTAACATCTACAGAGAGATCGCCGCAGATGTGGGGGGGACGCCGCCTGGCTCCGGAAACCTCGAAGGCTGGGCAAAACAAGGCGTGCTGCTGCTCAACGACGTACTGACGGTGGCACCCGGCGCCCCGGGCAGCCATTCGGCCTTCGGATGGCAGTCCTTGACCGAAGCCGTTTTGGGCACCCTCATGCACCGACCTGTGGCCTTTTTGTTGTGGGGGCGGCACGCCCGACGTCACGCATCCGGGGTTGGCCGACTTCACCCGGAACACTTGGTGTTGCAGGCACCGCACCCGAGTCCGCTCAGCGCGCACCGCGGTTTTCTGGGGTGTGGACACTTCAGCGCGGTGAACCGTTGGCTGGTTGAGAAGGGAGAATCCCCAATCCGATGGTTTGGCGCCCCATGGTGATGAAGTCCAGCCTCACGTGGGGCACCTTTGTCCCATGAAGGCATCTGCATCTCCATGGCAATGTGTGGCCCAATGGCGTGGCCACCAGAGGGCTGTCTATGACTTGGCCTGCGATGCTGGTGGGCACATCTGGAGTGTGGGAGGCGATGGACTTCTGGTCAAATGGGACCGGGCCTTGTCCAATTGGGACGCCACAGGCGAAGCCATGGCCCGGACGGACCAGGCGCTGTTTTCGGTCGCTGCCGTCGATGACGGAATGGTGGCCGGTGGCGCTTCAGGGGGCATGGTGCACCGATCGGATAAAGGGACTGAGGTCTTGACCGGACATGAAGGCGGGACATTTGTGTTTCAGGGTGTGCTTTCGGCCGGGGCAGATGGGCGCCTGCGGAACTGGAGAACCGGTGAAATCCTCGCGGAAGTTCCGGGGCGCATTCGTTGTTTGTTGTGGGACAAGGATGCAGATTCATGCAAATTGGGCACCCACCTCGGCCGCATCCACGATGTCAAAACCGGTTGGATCCTCAATGTCCATGAGGGCAGTGTTCGCGTCCTGATGCCATGGCCCGGCAAGCCGGCTGTGGCCACAGCCGGCGTAGATGGCCGGTTGAAATTGTGGTCCACTGCAGAAGAACCTTGGACGGAACTGCTGTCCATCGAGGCCCATAAGGGGGCCATCTACCGGGCGGTGGCGTCTCCCGATGGGCGATGGGTGGCCACCGCCTCCCGGGACAGGTCGGTGGCGGTGTGGGATGCGACCACTTTGGAGTTAGCGGCGCGCCTGCATGGGCCTGGCATGAAAGGGCATACCCGTTCTGTGAATGCCCTCCTGTGGGCCGACTCGGCCACCCTCATTTCCGGAGGCGACGACCGGCGAATTCTAGTTTGGCGGCACGACCCTGATGCTGGGCCTGAAACGCACGGCGTGCGCCACTAACTTCGCGGATAGGATGAGCAAACCCAGCATTCCCAAAGGCACCCGAGATTTCACCCCCGCTGTGGTGGCCCGCAGGCATTGGATTTTCTCCACCCTTCGTCAGGCCTTCGAGGCTCGGGGGTTCCAGCCGATCGAAACCCCTGCCATGGAGGCGTTGGCCACCCTGACCGGGAAATACGGGGAGGAGGGCGATCAGCTCATTTTCAAGCTGCTCAACAACGGGGACTTCCTCGCCAAGGCCCACGAGGATACGCTGGCGGAGCGGGACAGCAAGGCTTTGTCCTTCCAGATTTCCAAAAAGGCCCTGCGCTATGATTTGACGGTACCGTTTGCCCGATTTGTCACCATGCATCGGAACGATTTGCCGATGCCGTTCAAGCGATACCAGATGCAAACGGTATGGCGGGGCGACCGCCCTGGCAAAGGCCGGTACCAGGAATTCACCCAATGCGATGCGGACATTATCGGTTCCGACAGTGTGCTGTGTGAACTGGACCTCATTACGCTGTTTCACGAGGTGCTTTCGGAGTTGGGCGTTCCGGGGTACGAGGTCGTGTTGAACGACCGGCGTCTCTTGAATGGCCTCGCCCGGGCGTG
>MDTG01422257.1_pt1 | contig 29842 bp, 23 predicted proteins | sample 811421 | NCBI WGS metagenome assembly MDTG01 (sample SAMN05326645, study PRJNA326480) | marine metagenome | isolation source: seawater | place: Pacific Ocean: South East | collected 2011 | reverse complement strand
ATGGTCGATACGGCCAGCGGCGTCGAAAGCGCGGCGGGGGAGAAAGATGAACAATTGATGGAAGCGTTTATTGCCGCGGCGCGCGGCGAAAATCTGGGGTAGCGAGTTGGCGCAAGAAAATTCATATCGCGAAGGGCCTGACGATAAGGGTCGGTTTGGACTTTATGGCGGGCGGTTTGTTGCCGAAACGCTGATGCCGCTTATCCTTGATTTGGAAGCGGCTTATGAGGCGGCCAAACACGATGACGCCTTTGCCGCGCAATTGCAGGATTTGCAAACCCATTATGTCGGGCGTCCCAGCCCGCTTTATTTTGCCGAACGTCTGACCGAACATTATGGCGGCGCGAAGATTTATTTGAAACGCGATGAGTTGAACCATACGGGCAGCCATAAAATCAATAATTGCCTTGGGCAAATATTGCTGGCCAAGCGCATGGGCAAAACCCGCATCATTGCCGAAACCGGGGCCGGTCAACATGGTGTTGCCGTGGCCACTGTGGCGGCGCGTTTCGGCCTGCCCTGCACGGTTTTCATGGGCGCCACGGATATTGAGCGGCAAAAACCCAATGTCTTTCGCATGAAGCTTTTGGGGGCTGATATTCGCCCCGTCACTTCGGGTGCCGGCACGCTGAAAGATGCGATGAATGAAGCATTGCGCGATTGGGTGACCCATGTTGAAGATACGTTTTACATTATCGGCACAGTGGCCGGCCCGCATCCCTATCCGGCCATGGTGCGCGATTTCCAATCGATCATCGGCCGCGAAGCCAAGCAGCAAATGCAAGAGCGCGAAGGGCGTCTGCCCGATACGCTGATTGCCTGTATAGGCGGCGGCTCTAATGCCATGGGTCTGTTTCACCCGTTTTTGGACGATCGCGAGGTCAATATTATCGGCGTCGAGGCCGGCGGTTTTGGTCTCGATACGCCCGACCATGCCGCCTCATTGGCCGGCGGCGTGCCCGGCATATTGCATGGCAATCGCACCTATCTTTTGCAAGATGATGACGGGCAAATCATTGAAGGTCATTCCATTTCGGCCGGGCTTGATTATCCGGGTATTGGCCCCGAACATGCTTATTTGCGCGATACGGGCCGCGTCAATTATGTCTCGGCCACCGATGGTGAAGCGTTGGAAGCGTTCCAATTGATCACCCGCTTGGAAGGCATTATTCCGGCTTTGGAGCCGAGCCATGCGCTGGCCCATGTCGGTAAAATTGCCGGTGATTTGCCGCAAGAGCATTTATTGGTGATGAATATGTGCGGGCGCGGCGATAAGGATGTGTTCGCCGTGGCTGAACATTTGAATGTGAAGCTTTGATATGAGCCGGATTGACGATTTATTTGCCGATTTGCAAAGCCGCAACCGCAAGGCCTTTGTCGCCTTCATCACGGCGGGCGATCCGGATGTGCAGATTTCCGCTGAGATCCTTGCCGGTCTGCCATCGGCCGGTGCCGATATTATTGAATTGGGCATGCCTTTTACCGACCCGATGGCCGATGGGCCGGCCATTCAGGCCGCATCGCAACGCGCTTTGGCAGCCGGTCAAACGCTTAAAGGTACGTTAAATATGGTGGCTGATTTCCGCGCCGGAAATGACACCACGCCGATCGTGCTGATGGGTTATTACAATCCGATTTATCATTATGGCGTTGATAAATTCATTGCTGAGGCCAAACAGGCCGGGGTTGACGGTTTGATTATTGTCGATTTGCCGGCCGAGGAAGATGATGAATTATGTCTCCCCGCAATGCAGGCCGGTCTTAATTTTATTCGCCTCGCCACACCGACAACAGATGATAAGCGCCTGCCGCATGTGTTGAAAAATACATCGGGTTTTGTCTATTACGTCTCCATTACCGGCATTACCGGCGCTGCCGCACCGCAGCAACAGGCCGTGGCCGATAATGTTGCGCGCATAAAACAGCAAACCGAACTGCCGGTCTGTGTCGGTTTCGGTATTCGCACGCCCGAGCAAGCGGCCGTTTTGGCGGCCAGTGCCGATGGCGTTGTCGTCGGCTCGGCCTTGGTTGATATTATTGCCGAAACGGCAGAAAACCGCGCCGATACGGTAAAACAGGTTCTGGCGCTTGCCAGCGCGCTGGCCGAGGGTGTAAACAGAAATTAGCTGATTCGCCGATGGTCTTGATGCGATATGGAGGCAGGCTATGAATTGGATTAAAAATTTCGTCCGTCCGCGCTTTCCAAGCGTGTTTCGCGAGCATGATGACACGCCTGATAATTTATGGGAGGCGTGCAAGAAATGCGGCGAGATGATTTTTCATCGCGATTTGGAAAACCTTCAAAAAGTCTGCCCGGGCTGCGACCATCATATGCGCATTGGGGCGCGCGAGCGCTTTCAAGCCCTGTTTGATAAGGGCGAATATGAATTGCTCGATTTGCCCGATGTGGCGCATGACCCGCTGAAATTCAAAGACCAGAAAAAATATGCCGATCGTTTAAAAGAAGCGCGCGCCAAAAGCGGCGATAAGGATGCGGTGAAAGTCGCCAAGGGCGATTTGGGTGGCCGACCGGCCATTATCGCCGTGCAAGATTTTGCCTTTATGGGCGGCTCTTTGGGCATGGCTGCCGGCGAGGCGGTGGTGGCGGCCGGTGAAGCGGCGCTGGCCCATCACGCGCCGCTTATCATGGTCGCGGCGGCCGGTGGCGCGCGCATGCAGGAAGGTATTTTATCGCTCATGCAAATGCCGCGCACCACGGTGATTGTGCAGCAATTGCGCGAGCGCGGTCTGCCCTATATTGTAGTGCTTACTGATCCGACAACCGGCGGGGTAACCGCCTCTTATGGCATGTTGGGTGATGTTCATATTGCTGAACCGGGGGCGCTTATCGGCTTTGCCGGACCGCGCGTCATTCAAGATACGATTAAGGAAAAATTGCCTGAAGGCTTTCAGCGCGCTGAATATTTGCTCGAGCACGGCATGGTCGATATGGTGGTGCATCGCCACGATATGCCGGCCACTTTGGCACGGCTCATTGATTTGCTGACCGGTGGCCGCGCCCCCGAAAGCGCCGGCGCATAGCGCCATTCGTGTCGCCAAGCGGTTCAGACTTATTGCTTGAACGCCTTTTGGCGCTGCATCCGCGCCTGATTGATTTATCGCTCGACCGCATGTGGCGGCTCTTGGCGGCGCTTGACCATCCGCAAGATAAATGTCCGCCGATTATTCATATTGCCGGCACTAATGGTAAAGGGTCGACCGCCGCTATGCTGCGCGCCATGCTGGAAGCGCAAGGGCACCGCGTCCATGCCTATCACTCACCGCATCTCACGCGCTTTCACGAACGGATTATTTTGGGCGGTGAGGCGATTGCCGAACCGCTTTTGGAGGAAGTGCTGGGGCGCGTTGAAGCGGCCAATCAAGACCGCCCGATTACGTTTTTTGAAGTCACGACAGCGGCCGCCTTTCTGGCCTTTGCCGAGCAGCCGGCCGATTACCTTATTCTTGAAGTAGGGTTGGGCGGACGGTTGGATGCGACCAATGTGGTGACTCCCAAATGCACGGCCATTACGCCGATCAGTTTTGACCATCAGGAATTTCTCGGCGACACGCTTTTGTCGATTGCCGAGGAAAAAGCTGGCATTATGAAGCCGGGCGTGCCACTCATGCTGGCGGCTCAGGATAAGCAAGTGGAAGAATTTCTATTGGCCCATGCGGCGCGGCGCGGTGTGCCGGTCAAGCTGGCCGGGCGCGATTTCACGGCGCGGGCATCGGCTCAGACCATGCAATTTGCCCTTCATGAAATGGCCCATATTTTGCCTTTACCGGCCTTGCCGGGGCAGCACCAGATTGACAATGCGGCGCTGGCTTTGGCGTGCGCCGATTATTTGCGGATTGATGAAACAGCCATGGCAACCGGTTTGCAAACCGTGCGCTGGCCCGCGCGCTTGCAGAGATTGACCAAAGGCCCAATGGTGACGGCACTGTCGGCACGCTTGCCCAAGGCCATGCTTTATCTCGATGGCGGTCACAATGAGGCGGCGGCGCATATGCTGGCCGCTTGGCTCATGGCGCAAGAGGCACGTCCGGTGCACATAATTATCGCCATGCTGGCCAGTAAAGCGCATCACGCATATTTGGCCGCTTTGCAGGCCGGTATGTCTGACCGGCTGGTGCATATTCACGCCGTGCCGATAGAGGGTAATGACAATGCTTTATCGCCCGCCGATCTGGCGGCAGCTGCGCAAAATATTGGTTTGCCGGCCGCCGCTTATGACAATCCGGCCGCCGCTTTATCAGCGATTAATGATGCGCAAGCCTTGATCGTCATTGCCGGTTCGCTCTATCTGGCCGGCAATGTGCTGCGCCATCATGGGTGAGGTGTGGCCGCTTACAGGCTTTCGTCAATCCAGCTTTTAATATCGCTTTTCGGTGCCGCGCCGACTTTCGTGGCAGCCGCTTGACCGTCTTGGAAAATCATCATGGTCGGAATGGAGCGCACCCCATAAGTGGTCGGCGCCTCGGGATTTTCATCAATATTGATTTTGATGATGGAAATTTTGCCGGCATATTCATCGGATAATTCATCCAAGGCGGGGGCAATCTGCTTGCACGGACCGCACCATTCAGCCCAAAAATCAACCAGCACGGGGCCATCCGCATTCAAAACGGCCTGTTCAAACTCATCATCTTTAATATGCGACACACTCATTTTCTTCTCCTTCAGCGCTTCTTTTTAATGTAAGCGCGCCATTATTGATTCTCAAGGGGGCGCAAGCCGCCCAATATATCGGCCAGTGCGGCATCAAGCATGTGGGCTTCGAGCCAGTCAATGCGGCCGGTTTGCGTCCATATAAGGGCGCATTTGACCGGCTTGTCGGTTTCTTGCGCGGCCTGCATCAGGGCCCGATAGGCGGCCATTTGCGGCAGAAAGGCCCCGCCATTTGTGCTTTCCGGCGGGGTGCCGGTTTTGAAATCGACCAATAAAATGGCGCTTTCGGTTTCCACCAATCGATCTATTTGTCCCGATAAGGCGAGCCGTGAGCCGTCATGGCGGGTCAAAAAACCGCCAATCGGTGCTTCTGCCAAAGCCGCGTCAGAAAATAGCGGGGCCAGCGCGGCATCGTCCAAAAGCGCCATAATTTGAGCCAATAACGCCTTATCATGCGCCCCCAAATGATGCGTCAGATAGGCTTGTGCGGCGGCGGAGCGCTGCGCCACCTCATAATGTGGCAGAATTTCCAATAATTTGTGAATGATGCGGCCGCGCGCGGCCGCCATGCGCAAATCCTCATCATCCAAGCCACGACCGGCCAAGCCGTCACCGCGATCGGTGAGGCCGGAAGGTGAAAAAATCTTATTGCCGAAAAAGGCGGATATTTCCGGCATGTTGGTCGGTTTGTCATGCACCCAATTTGGTGCGGCGGGCAATGGCGTGTGGGCCGTCTCAAGCAGCCCTTCATCAGGTGATTTTTGCAATGCCATTTCACCGCCCGCTAAATCGGCGCGCGCACGCTTATCCAATGTCGCGCTCAATAGGGCATACCAACTATCCTCGGGCGGTTGCTGGCGACCTTTGGGCAGCCAACCGCCAATATAAAGCCGATCGCGCGCCCGCGTCATGGCAACATATAAAAGCCGCTTTTCTTCCTGCAAGGCGGCTTGACGCGCCGCGTCGGCTTGCGCTGCATTATGGCGATCGCGAAAGGCGGCGCTGGCGCGCCAGAGCGGCACATTTTCGCTGTCTGCCATATCGCTAAATTGCACGCGGTCGGCCGCCGCGCCGCCATCGGCAGCGCGGCATGTATCGGGCAGAAACACAATGGGCGCTTCCAGCCCTTTGGCGCCATGCACGGTCATAATGCGCACGGCACCGCCGCCCGCTTCCATATCGCGCTTAATGTCCTGACTGCCTTGGCGCAACCAATGGACGAAACCCTGCAGGCTGGCCGGGTTGCGTGCTTCATAGGCCAAGGCCAAGCGCAGCAACTCACTTAACGGGTCGTCAATCTCCGGCCCCAAGCGCCCGCTCAATAATTTATGCCCCCCTTGCGCCCCCAAAAATTGCGCCAGTAAATCATAGGGCGAAAGAAAATCGCACTGGCGCTGAAGCCAGGCAAGGCGGTCAAAGGCGGCTTTTATCGCCGCATCCTTGCCGGTCTCGGCGGCCTGTTGCAAAGCGGCGAACAAGCTTGCTTTGCGGCCATGGGCCAGGGCGAATAGCGCCGCCTCGCTGAGCCCGCCAAGCGGGCTGCGCAGAAATATCGCGACCGCCATATCATCGGTCGGATTGAGCGCAACATCCAAAGCGGCAAGCATATCGGCGACCGCCAATTGCTGCAGCAGCACCATGCGGTCGGCGCCGGCGACGTCGATCGAACGGCGTTTCAATGCGCGGCTCAATTCCGGCACAAAAGCATCGCGTTTGCGCACCAGAACCAAAATATCGCCGGGCTTTATATTTTGTGCTTCATCTTGCAAAAGCGCGCTGATTTTGTCGGCAATGGTTTGCGCCAATTTGCGGCGCCCCCCGGATTGTCCGGCTTCAGGCATTTCCCATGCCGCTGATTCATCAACGGCACGCGGGGTTTCAAGAGCCGGCCATATTTCAACGTGCCCGATGGCCTGCGCGCGCTCGGCAATGTGGTGCATTTCCCGCTGGCCTGCGGTCACGCCTTGGCGGTTTTTTTCATCGGCAAAAACCAAATCGACGGCTCTTAATATATGCGGCGCAGAGCGCCAAGATAAGGTCATGGGAACATAGGCGAATTGTCCGCCAATGGCGGTGATGGCTTGCTCAAAATAATGGCGCTGGCGCTCAAAGCCGCTCGGGTCGGCCCCTTGAAAGCTGAAGATGGATTGTTTTTCATCGCCAACCGCAAAAATCGTGCGTGGCGGCGCCTCACCATCCGACAGACCGGCATCGTCAAAAAAAGCATCGGCCAAAGCGGTGATGACCCGCCATTGCGCCGGGCTGGTATCTTGCGCCTCATCGACCAAAATATGATCGAGACCATTATCGATTTTGAACAGTACCCATTGTGCCGCGCCCTGGCCGCTCAGCATGCGGTCGGTCATCGCAACCAAATCGTCATAATCGAGGACGCCACGGCGGTTTTTCTCCGTCGCATAGCCGCTCAATAGGGCGTCGGCAAAATCATAAAGCGCCGCGGTCAGGCGGTAATTGGCCAGCGCTTTCAGCCGCTCATCAAGCTGTGCCATGGCCATTGCCGCTGCGTCCATGGCCTCGGCCAGTTGCGGGTTTTGAGCGGCCAGCGCCTTTGTATAAAGGCTTTTGCGCGGGCTGCCCTTATCGGTGAAAAACACCTCGTGCAAATACAGCCAAGCGGTTTCGCCGTCGCCCTGTTCAGCTTTTTCAAAAGCCGCCAACCAGTTTTTGAGGCGTTGGGCCTGCTTTTGGTCACTGGCACCGCCGCCCGCATACCAAGCCAATGCGGGGCGTGCCGTGGCAACAAATTCTGCCCCCGCCGCGGCCAATAAACCGGCCGCTTGCGGCAATTCACCATGGCTTTCACGCAAAGCATCGAGCTGCATGGCCTTGGCCAATGCCTGTAAATTTGTTGCGGCACGGCGGCGGTCAAAATATTCACGCCGTGCCAATATTTGCCGCCCCAGCGCCATAATGTCATTTTCCGCCAAGGCTCGGGTGAGCGTCGCCATGGCTGCGGCCCGCGTCGGGTCTTGGTCACGCAGCAGCAAATCGGCAATCAGGCCAGTTTGTAAATTTTGCGCATCTTGTTCATCCATCAGGTCAAAATGCGGCGACAGGCCGGCCTCCAACGGAAAGCGTTTCAGCAGGCTTTCGCAAAAGCCGTGAATGGTTTGCACCCGCAAGCCGCCCGGTGTTTCCAAAGCACGGGCAAATAAAACGCGCGCTGCGGCCAGTGTTTTGGCGTCTGCCGTCATGCCCAAGCGCTGCGCGATGGCATCCAATAATGCGTCATTGTCGAGCAGCGCCCATTCGGCCAGAAGGTCAAACAGGCGGCCCTGCATTTCGGCGGCGGCGGCCCGCGTATAGGTCAGGCAAAGCAGTTTCTCGGGGGCCACCCCATACAACATAAGGCGCACCAAACGCGACACCAAAATATAGGTTTTGCCCGCCCCCGCATTGGCCCCGACCCAAGCCGAGCCATGCGGGTTCAGAGCCGCTTGCGGGGTCTCGGCCGCGCCGCTCATAGCTCGTCCTCCTCTTGCCATTCGGGACACCGCGCCAAATGGTCAAACGGCATATCGTTGAGATTGCGCATGCCGAAGCGTGGGCGTGGGCGAATATGGACAAGATAGGGCTGCGCTTCATTGTCATAGGCGGCCATCAGCCGGCGCAGCATATCGCGTGCACCGTCAATCAGCTTATCGTCTGCGGCAAGGCTTTTCGGCTCGGCTGCCGGCGGGCGCCCGCTCAAGCGCAAATAGGTCAGCGCGGCGCTTTGCCCCGATAATTTTGTGTCATTTTCGCCAAAATGGCCATCGCGCAAAATTGCCGCTTCTAAGGTCAATTGCGGCGCCAAATGATTTTTGACCCGATTATCCGCCGGCGGTTGGCCGGATTTATAATCAATAATTTCAAAGCGGCCGTTTTTCAGCCGATCGATGCGGTCGGCCTTGGCGGTTAGAGTGAAATCACCAAACCTTAAGCGCCCGCTCAGCTCGACATGGCTTTGCTCAATATGCGCGGCGCGGCGTCCCTCATAATCGGCCAGCCATGTCGCCAAGGCCTGCAAGCGTGCCTGCCAAAACTGCATCAGCGCTGCGCCGCCGCCATGCAAGGCTTCTTCTTGTTTGGCCAGTGCCATAAAAGCTTGCGCTGCTTCGGCCGATAAATGATGGCCGCCGCCGATGAATCTTTCCATCAGCCCATGTAAGAAAATACCGCGATGGGCGGCATTGGGCGGTGTATCGACCGCATCAAGGGCGCGCAAATTCAATATTTTGCGGGCGTAAATTTCATATGGATTGTGCAGCAAGGTTTCAATCTGTGTGACCGATAATTGCTTGGGGCGCGCCGCAATGGGTGGGCAGGGCTGTGGCGCCGCTTCCGGCTGCGGGGCGGTGCCGCTTTGGTCAAGGCTTTGCCACCAGCCGATCAGCCTGTCGCCTTTTTGTCGTGGCATGTCACCGGCGAAAGTTTCCAAACGTCTGAGCCAGCGCGCCGCGACGCTGGGCGCACCGTCACGTTTTTTGGCGCGCGTCAAATATATTTCCGGCGCCGCTGCGGCTTGCACAAAATCATGCGCCGCCTGACCGACTTGCCGTTCCGGCTGGCTCATGCCCAATTGCGCCCGCATCGGGCGCGACAGCCAAGGACCGGTTTCCGGCATGGGCGGCCAAACGGTTTCATTAAGGGCGCCCAAAATCATCACATCGGCCTGAATGAGGCGCGCTTCAAGCGGCCCCAATATGGACAGGCGCGGCTGACCCGGCGCTTGGCGACGAATATTTTGGCGCATCAGCCACATATCGAAAAGCGCCGGAAAATCTGCCTGCGTCATGGGCGGCGCCAAGGCGCTATGGGCATGCAGCGTCTCAAACAAAGCGGCTAAAGCGCGCCCCTCTTCGTCATTTTTGAACAATATATCAGCCGCCGCCGCTTCTTCCGGCGCTGCCAGTAAGGCGCCGCTGCAATGCACAAGCGCCGTGAGATAATCACTCATCCGCGCCTCTTTCGGCAAGGCATTGAAAGGCAGAAATGCCTGCTCCAGCCGGTCCAATAAATCGCTCACCGCTTGCTTGTCATCGGCCGCCATTTTTTCTTGATGGGCGAGAAAGGCGCGCAAACCGGAAACCCCGCCAAACGGCCGCGGTCCGCGCAAAACGGCATTTTCCAATAATCGCACATGCGCCAAATGCACAATGCGTTTTTGGTGCAAGCAAACCAGCGGATGTTTGAGCACGGCCAGCATATCAATCGGCGCAAATTGTGATATATGGGCCTGTAAAATAAGGCGCAAAAGCCGCGCCCGCGGCAGATTGGCCAAAGGTTGACCGGCCGAATCGTCAATATCTATGTCCCAGCGTTTGAGCTCAGCCGCCACGCGGCGCGCCAAATTGCGATCGCGCGTGACCAAGGCGGCTGTTTTATCTGGCTCTTCAAGCACTTGGCGCATGGCCAAGGCAATGGCCCCGGCCTCAGCGCGTATATCGGGTGCCTCGATCAAGGTCAGGCCGTCAAAGGCTGTCGCTGTCGTCTCATGCGACGCGGTCTCGGTGTGTTTTTGCTCAATCCAGCGCACGGTTTCTTGCGCCGGCACCAAGGCTTGATTGATAAGTTCGGCGCGCGCCGATGTTTGCCCCGTGCCCGGAAAACGGCGCACCGATAGAGGTATCACGCCCATATGGTCGAGCAATTGCGCCAGCGCATATTGCGGATGCACCTCATCTTTGGCAATGGCCCGCCATAAATCATCATTGGCCGCTTCATCAAGCCCGGGCAAAACCACCGCGCCGCGCGGCATATGCGCAATCACTGCCAGCAAATCGGCCGTGGCGCGAATGGAGCCGGTCGAACCGGCGGCAATAATCGGTCGCTCGACGCTTTTGTCTTGCCATTTTTTGCGCCGCCTTTCCAGCAACGCATTGCGCCGTGCAGTCGGGTCCATTTTGCCCAACTCATCCAATTGGTCGGGCCAGAAACGCAAAACAATATTCAGCAAGGAGACAATATGTTGCCAATTTTCGGCAAGGCTTTCCGGCGCCAAATCATCAAGCCGGTCAAGCCGCGCCTGTTCATTTTGCGTCTGGTCAAGAAAACCCTCCAAATCATGCACCAGCGCCGATAATTTGACCGCATTGAGCGGCGCGTCATCATCATCACCAAGGCGACCCAGACCACCCTCACGCGCCCATTTTTCAACCAAGGGCAGCAAATAAAAATGTCGCGCCATTTTATCAATGGCCGGCGGCAAATCATCTTCCGGCATGGCGGCGGTCAGCGTATCGGGCAGCTCTTCGTCAAGATCGCCGAGCGTATCAATACGCGGCAACAAGAGGGCATGGCGTCCGGCTTTTTCTGCCTGTGCCAATAAGGCGCCGGCCAGCATGCGCGCGGCGCGCCGCGTCGGCAGCAAAACCTGGACATCCTCAAGGCGGCAGGAACCGAATAATGCATGGCGATGCGCATCGTCGAGAAGCGCCGCAGCCAGCTTGGGCAAAAACGGCTGACCGGCTGCAATATTGTAAATATGCGGCGCCGCGGCTTGGTGTTTTTCAGGGCGCTCAGAATCAGTGCGAGTTTGGCTCATACACCATTATAGCACGATGGCAGCGTCGGCTCATAAAGTGTGGATTTATTGCGCGGCCAGATAAGCTTCTGCGGCAGTGCGCCCGGCCGGTGTGCCGACATGCATCCAATGCCCGTCCAGCATATGGCCGAACAGCCGATTTCGCGCCTGCGCGGCATCGTAAATCGCATTTAAGGAGAAAGCCCCATCGGGTGCGCGGTCAAACAGGGCAGGTGTGAGAATTTGCACACCGGCAAAAATATGCGCCGCTGTTTCATCGCGGCGCCGTGTCAGACGCTTATCATCATGCATGACATAATCACCTTGACCGTCATAGCCGCTGGCGCGCGCCCTATCGCTCAATAATAAAAGCGCGTCCATTTTGGCCGCGTCAAAATTTTGCATCATTTGTGTCAGCCCATGATTAGTGTGGTCGGCCTCGTGCCATAAAACATCGCCATTGGCCACTAAAAACGGCGCGGCGCCCAAAAGCGGCAGCGCTTTTTTGACACCGCCGCCGGTCTCCAATAGCGCGGCGCGCTCATCGGAAAACACGATCTCGCAAGACCCTTTATAGGCGGTCAGCGCGCTTTCGATAAATTCCGCCTTATGGTGCAGATTAATGATGAGCTTCTCAATGCCGGCCCGTTCAAGCCGTGCCAGCATGCGCATTAGCAGGCTTTGGCCGGCAATCTCGGTCAGCGGTTTGGGCGGGTCCGCGGCGCGCGCTTGCATGCGTGTGCCTTTGCCGGCGGCCAAAATCATGGCGCTTTTAACCATCATCAAGCTCCAGCGCGCGCGGCGCATATTGCGCCAGCCAAGCGGCGACGGGCTGTAAAACCGGTGCCATTAAATGGCTTTTTAAATAGCCGATGATGCGGGGCAGATGCGCCAGATAGGCCGGTTTGCCGTCGCGCATGGCGAGGCGGATGAAAATACCGGCAATCTTCAAATTGCGCTGCACACAGCTAATGGCAAAAGCCTCGGCAAAAGCTTGGCGCGCCGCGTCATCATTGCCGAAGCGGCGGTCCAGATAATGCGCCAGCATGGTTTCTTGATGGGCGGTGCTGACATTAATGCGTGCATCGCAAATCAGCGAGGCCACATCATAAGCGGCATGGCCTTTAAGCGCGTCTTGCACGTCAATCAGGCCGATGCGCTGTTTGGCTTGGGCCTTATCGCGCCAAATCAGATTGACCGAATGATAATCGCGCAACACAGTGACCTTATCGGCGCTCATCAATATGTCGCCAAGCTGCTGCCAAATATCATGCCAATTTTGCTTGGCGGCATGGTCAATCTCAATGCCGCGCCATGGCAAAAACCAATCGGTGAACAGCGAGGCTTCGACGGCCTGCACGCTGCCATCATAGGCGGGTAGAAAATCGGGCGGCGGATGGGCGTGCAGATGCAACAGGTTTTCTATCGCTTCATAATAAAACACCGCACGCTCAGGCATGTCATCGGCCAGCGGGGCGGCCAAATGGCAGTCGCCAAAATCTTGCAATAGCGCAAAACCTTGGGCGCGGTCGCAGGCATAAAGGACCGGTGCGGCCAGCCCAATGGCGCGCAACCAATCCACCATATCGGCAAAGCGCGGCATGGCTTCGGCCAGATGGGCAATTTGACTATAGGGCTTGCCGTCATAAACCGCCGGCCCATCGGGCATTGCTTGCCAGTCCATCAGCACGGCGCTTTCGACATGACCATTTGCGCCCGTTTTGATGAGGCGTTCATAGCGCCGGGTCGACGCGTCACCGGCCAAAGGCAGGCGGTCTGCATCATGCCACTGCGTGCCTGCCAGAAAGGCACTCAAAGCGGCATCGCGCTGCGCCGATTTGTGCAATGCGGCGCAAATTATCTCATCGGCCAAAATGGTGATGTGGCGGCCCTGCGCCGCCATGGCCAAAGTGATGTGAATATCGGCTGCGGGTAACGCATCAGCGCCATTTTCCGGCCATTCAATCAGGCAGATATTGTCGTCCAAGGCGTCCAACAGCCCCAATTCATCAATTTCCTGTGGCTCGGTGAGGCGATAGAGATCGGCGTGCCAAATCGGCAGCGCCGCATCATAGGGCTGCACAAGGGCAAAGCTGGGGCTCGGCACTTGCGTGGCTTGGCCGCAACGGGCGCGGATAAGCCCACGCGCAAAGGCGGTTTTGCCGACCCCCAAATCGCCGTGCAGAAAAATCAATGTCGGTGCGTCAAGCGCGGCGGCCAGCCAGCTCGCCAGCCGTGCGCTTGCCGCTTCATCAACACTGTCAAAGGTAAAGCTTTTCTCCGCCATATCTGCTTTTACGAAGCCGATAGGGTTTCGGCAAGCTAGTAGCGATAATGCTCCGGCTTATAAGGCCCGGCCTGGGCAATGCCCAAATAATCGGCCTGGTCGGTCGACAATTCAGTGAGCTTGGCACCGAGCTTGGCAAGGTGCAGGCGCGCTACTTTTTCGTCCAAATGTTTGGGCAGCACATAAACTTGGCGGTCATAATTATCGCCGTTCTGCCATAATTCGATTTGTGCCAAGACCTGATTGGTAAAGCTGGCGCTCATGACAAAGCTTGGGTGGCCGGTGGCGCAGCCCAAATTGAGCAAGCGGCCTTCGGCCAGCAAAATAATCCGTTTGCCGTCGGGAAACTCGACTTCATCGACTTGCGGTTTGACATTGTGCCAGGCCATATTTTTCAAAGCGGCAACCTGAATTTCGCTGTCAAAATGGCCGATATTGCCGACAATGGCGCGGTCTTTCATGGCGCGCATATGGTCGAGCGTAATAATATCCTTATTGCCGGTGGCGGTGATGAAAATATCGGCCATTGGCGCGGCCTCTTCCATCGTCGTGACTTCATAGCCTTCCATGGCCGCTTGCAGGGCGCAAATCGGGTCCACTTCAGTGACCATCACGCGCGCCCCTTGCGAGCGAAGGCTTTCTGCCGAGCCTTTGCCGACATCGCCATAGCCGCAAACAACGGCAATTTTACCGGCCATCATCACATCAGTGGCGCGTTTGACGCCATCCACCAAGCTTTCGCGGCAGCCATAAAGATTGTCGAATTTCGATTTGGTAACGCTGTCATTGACGTTAATGGCGGGAATTTTCAGCGTGCCGTCCTTGGCCATTTCATAAAGCCGCAACACGCCGGTTGTGGTTTCCTCAGATACGCCGACGCAATCATCCAGCACTTCGGGGTATTTTTCATGACACAAAGTCGTCAAATCGCCGCCATCATCGAGCAATATATTCGGTGTCCAGCCATCCGGGCCTTTGATGGTTTGTTCGACGCACCACCAATATTCTTCTTCCGTCTCTTCTTTCCAGGCAAAAACCGGCACGCCCGTGGCGGCAATGGCCGCCGCCGCATGGTCTTGTGTGGAGAAAATATTGCATGACGACCAGCGCACTTCAGCGCCCAGAGCGGTCAATGTCTCAATCAAGACGGCGGTTTGAATGGTCATGTGCAAACAGCCGGTAATGCGCGCGCCTTTGAGCGGCTTGTCATTACCATATTCGTCGCGCAGCGCCATCAGGCCGGGCATTTCGGTTTCGGCAATGGCGATTTCCTTGCGGCCCCAATCGGCCAGCGACATATCAGCGACTTTATAATCTTGCGACATTTCTGCCTCCTCATAAATTTCACGGCTTTGTAGCAGCTTGGCGGGGCGCAAGCAAGCAAGGTATAAAGATTTCTTTATATAGTCAGCGGATCATTCTTCGCCGAATTTATCGGCCACCAGAGCGCTCAATGCAGCCATTGCCGTTTCGGCATCGCGGCCGCTGGCGCTGACAATGATTTGTGTGCCGCAAGCGGCGCCGAGCATCATCAAGCCCATAATCGAGGTGGCATTTACGCTATCGCCATCTTTCGACACGCTGATGGCGGCTTCGAACCCTTCCGCCAATTGCACGAATTTGGCCGAGGCACGGGCATGCAAGCCGCGCTGATTGGCGAGTGTCAATGTGGCGGTAACGGATTGGCCGCTCATTTAGTCGCTGGACGCTTCGCCAAGCACTTCACTGGCAACGGAAATATATTTTTGTGCCGCCTGCTTGGCCTCCAAAACCGCATCGGCCAAAGCCATGCTCTCGCGAATCGAAGCCAATTTAATCAGCATGGGCAGATTAATGCCGGCAATCACTTCGACGCGGTTTTTTTCCAAAAGAGAAATGGCCAAATTGGACGGCGTGCCGCCAAACATATCGGTCAATAATACGACCCCGGCACCATCATCGACCGTGCCAATCGCATCGACAATATCTTGTCGGCGTTTTTCCATATTATCATCAGCGCCAATGCATATGCTGGCCATATTTTCCTGCGCCCCGACCACATGTTCCAGCGCGGCGCGAAACTCATCGGCCAAAGCGCCATGGGTGACCAAAACCATTCCGATCATGTGCATCTCCTTTGTGCCCTTTCAGTTTGCAAAAGTTTCCATGGGCAATCAAGATGCCGGCCATGGCTCAGCGATATATCCCATCGGGTGAAAATCCGTCTTGCGGCAAATGCGCCAAGGCGCGTGCAATGGTGGCGGGACTGGCCGCGTCATGGCCATGCAGGCGGATGAGCGGCAGGCTGATTGCCTGATGGGTAAAACTATCGACCTCGGCCAGACGCGGCACGCGCGTGCGTGCGACCAACTCAACCGCCATATCAATATGGGCGGCTTGATAGGGCATGGTGACAATGCCGAGCCCGCGCAATTCCAACAGACCGGCCAGATTGTCAGGCGGTGCCGCCTTTAATTTCTTCCCCTCAAGAGTCAGAAAGACGCGGTCATCGGCAATCAATCGGCCGCCATAATGGTCGATCAATTGCACGGCAAGGCTTGATTTGCCGCTGCCGGCGCGACCCAAAAGCAGCACGCCGCCAGTGCGCAGCTTAACGGCGCTGGCATGCAAGGGCTCACAAGTCATGCGGCTCTTTTCCGGCATCCTTGCCGATTTCCCTACCGATTTCCCTGCTGCGTTTGCGTTTGGGCGGGCTGTCGGCCAAAGGCAGGCTGAGGGTGAAATAAGCCCCGGTGCCGTCGGGACGATTATCAGCAATCAAATCGCCGCCATGGGCGCGTGCAATTTGCCGCGAAATCGACAGGCCCAAGCCGGAATGTCCCAAGCTCGACCCATACGCCTTGTCGCGTGTCGGTTGGGCGCTGCGGTCGGTATAAAACCGCTCAAAAATTTTCTCCTGCGTGTCGGCCGCCAGGCCCGGCCCCTCATCGGCAATCAACAAAAGCGCCTCCCCGTCGCGCTGCTGGGTGGTCAAGAAAACCCGCCCGCCCAATGGCGTGAAAGAAGCCGCATTGGTCAAAAGATTGTCGATGATTTGTGCAATGCGCGGCTTTTGTCCCAAAACCGGGCACGCCATATCGGTGCGCGCCACCAAAACGACGTCGCGCTCGCTTTCAAAACCTTGCGCCAAAGCGCCTGATAATTCCTCTGCCAAGGCGCTTAAATCAAATTTTTCACTGGGCTCCAAATTAAGCTCGGCATCAAGCCGCGTGGCTTTTGAAATGTCTGAAATCAGCCGGTTCAGCCGGTTAATGTCATTGTGAATAATGCCCATAAGCTGGGCGCGATCGTCATCTTGCGAGCCATCAAGGCTTTGCACCGCACTGTGCAGCGAGGTCAGCGGGTTTTTCAATTCATGGGCCACATCAGCGGCAAAGCGGTCAATCATATTTATCCGCGCCAAAAGCCGTTCGGTCATATCGCGCAAGGCGCCTGACAATTCGGCAATCTCATCGCGGCGATGCGATAAATCGGGAATTGTCTCAAGCCCCGGCAAGCTTGGTGAGGTGTTGCCAAAGCCGCGCATGGCGGCGGCGAGGCGGCGCACCGGCACGACCAGATTGGCGACCAATAAAAGCGAGGTGATGATATTGACGGCCAGCGCAATGGCGGAGAGCTGCAAAATCAAGCGCCTTTCTTCAGCCAATAGCGCATCAATTTCGCCCGGTCGGGTCGAGACCATCAGCGCCCCGACAATGGCGCGATAGCCTTGCACCGGCACGGCAACGGTCAAAATATCGCCGCCTTCTTCCGATTGGCGCTGCGCACTGGCCGCTTGCCCACGCAGCGCCCGCGCCACTTCTGTCAGGCGCAATCCGTCGGCCGCATTCAACTCGCTCAAAAGCGGTGTCGGGTCGCGCCATAGCGCGCCAATGGATTTCATCACCCCTTGCATAAAGCCCGGCATGGTGTCGCTATCGGGCATGGGCGGCAGTGATTTGGCGATGACCCGGGCCGAGCGGTCCATGTGCGCGCTGTCCAAAACCAGACGTCCATTGCGCGCATAAAGTCTGAGGCGCGACGCAGAGACCAAACGGGCCCGCGCCAAAATCGCTTCCGCATCGCGCAATTGCCAGTCGGAGCGTCCACCATTTTGCAGCAGACGGTTCATGATGGAGGGTTCAAAAAATTGGAATGGATTATCGGCCTGCGCCGTTGGGGCCAGCGCCCCGGCGATCAGATTGGCTTGCGTTTCCAAACTTTGCCGATAGGCATTGGTCAGAAGTTGACGGCTTTCTTGAAACATGAAAAAGCCGCCGACCAGCACTAAAAGCCCCAGCATATTGAGACCGATAAGGCGCGCAATCAGCGACCGCCATATGTTCGGGCGAATAATCTTACGCGCGTCACTTTCGGCCATCTAACTGACTTCTTTAAACTTATAGCCAACGCCATAAAGCGTCTCTATGGCATCGAAATTTTTGTCGACTTGGCGGAATTTGCGGCGCAAGCGTTTGATATGGCTGTCAATGGTGCGGTCATCGACATAGATTTGGTCGTCATAAGCGGCATCCATCAGCTGGTCGCGACTTTTCACCACACCCGGGCGGCGCGCCAAAGCATCAAGAATCATAAATTCAGTGACTGTCAGGGCAACATCGGCGCCTTGCCACAGGCAATCATGGCGCTCGCCATCCAAGGTCAGGCGTCCACGCACCATCACATGGCCGTCTTCATCACCATTATGTTTTTTATCGCTTATCGCGACGCCTTCATTGCGCGCCTTGGTGCGGCGCAAAACCGCGCGAATGCGCTCTATCAAAAGACGTTGCGAAAACGGCTTGGTAATATAATCATCAGCCCCCATTTTAAGGCCGAAAACTTCATCGATTTCATCATCTTTGGAAGTCAGGAAAACCACAGGCATTTGGCTGGTTTGGCGCAGTTTCCGAAGTAATTCCAGCCCGTCCATGCGCGGCATTTTAATGTCGAAAATGCCGATATCGGCGGGCATGTGCTGAAGCCCTTCCAGCGCGCTTTCACCATCGGTAAAGCTGCGCACGCCGAAGCCTTCGGCTTCCAGCGCCATGCGCACGGAAGCGAGAATATTGGCATCATCATCGACCAAAATAATTTGCGGCATGGGCTTTCCCTTCATCCATGAGTTTAGGCATTTCGTAACCCCTAAGAAAGCGTTTTACGCACCTTCTGGCTCGGCAGGTAAAGCGCTTTTTAACCATCAACAAAATTGTGGCAGACTTGCGGCGCAAATCGGCCAAACCAGCCTGCTCAGCCTTGCGCTGCAAGAAGCAGTCGCATATAAAACAGGCAGATGGTTCTTGCGTTAGCGCGAGTGAAAAATGCAGATCGGGAGTCATGCAATCATGCAGCAAAGTGGTTTTCACATGAGTTCAAACGGCGTTGACCAGCAAGGTCTTGCCAAAGCGGCGGCGATTTACTGGAATTTGCGCCCCTCTGAAATTTATGAAATGGCATTGGCCCGCGGCGAAGGTGAAATTGCCGCCAGCGGCCCGCTTTTGGTGAAAACCGGCGCCCATACGGGGCGCTCGGCGCAAGATAAATTCATTGTCCGTGACGCCACCACAGAAGACAATATTTGGTGGGATAATAATAAATCCATGACCGCCGAACAATTTGATGCGCTGCGTGAAGACATGCTGGCCTATGCCGAAGGCAAGGAATTGCTGGTGCAAGATTTGTTTGGCGGGGCCGATAAAACCCATCGCTTGGCAACCCGTGTGGTCACCGAATTGGCGTGGCATTCCTTGTTTATCCAAAATCTGCTCATCGAGCCGCAGGAAGATGAATTGGAAGGCTTTGACCCTGAATTCATGATTATGAATTTCCCCGGTTTCAAAGCCGATACAGCGCGCCATGGCAGCCGCTCAGAGACCATGATTGCGGTCAATTTTGACAAGAAAGTCGTGCTGATTTGCGGCACCTCTTATGCCGGGGAAACCAAAAAATCGGTTTTCTCCATGCTCAATTACACATTGCCGCCCAAGCGCGTCATGCCGATGCATTGCTCGGTCAATGTCGGGCCGGATGGTGATAGCGCGGTTTTCTTCGGCCTGAGCGGCACCGGCAAAACCACGCTGTCGGCCGACCCCAATCGTGAATTGGTCGGCGATGACGAGCATGGCTGGTCGGAAAATGGCGTGTTTAATTTTGAAGGCGGCTGTTACGCCAAAATGATCAATCTGTCGGAAGAAGCCGAGCCGGAAATTTTTGCCACCACCAAGCGTTTCGGCACGGTGCTGGAAAATGTCGTCATGGATCCGGTCACACGCGAGCTTGATTTTGACGATAATTCATTGGCCGAAAATTCGCGCGGCGCATATCCGCTCTCATTCATTCCCAATGCATCGGAAACCGGCACGGCCGGCCATCCGAAAAGCATTATCATGCTGACGGCTGATGCGTTTGGCGTTTTGCCGCCCATCTCGCGCCTCACGCCGAGCCAGGCCATGTATCACTTTTTGTCGGGTTATACCGCCAAAGTGGCCGGCACGGAAAAAGGTGTGACCGAGCCGGAAGCGACATTCTCAACCTGTTTCGGCGCCCCTTTTATGCCCCGTCACCCGTCAGAATACGGCAATTTGCTGCGCGATCTCATCGCCGAGCATGATGCCAAATGCTGGCTCGTCAATACCGGTTGGACCGGCGGATCCTATGGCGTCGGCAATCGCATGCCGATTAAAGAGACGCGCGCGCTATTGTCGGCCGCGCTCGATGGCAGCTTGAACAATGTCGAGTTCCGCCCAGATGAGAATTTCGGCTTTGATGTGCCGGTCGCTGTGCCGGGGGTTGACGGGTCAATCCTCAATCCGCGCGACACTTGGGCCGATAAAGCGGCATATGACGCGCAAGCTGCCAAGCTGGTCGGCATGTTTGTCGATAATTTCGCCAAATTTATCGAGCATGTGGACGATAATGTGAAAGCGGCGGCCCTTGCTGCTGAATAATGGCTGCTGAATGACTAAAAGCGCCTGCTTGCCTTTCAGGCAAGCTGAACAGAAATTAAAAAAGCGGGTTTAACCCCGCTTTTTTTGTATTCTCGCTCTAATAATATTATTAATAAAAATTAATAATAATATTAATGAGCTTCTTCCCAGTTATTTGCCGCTTGTGCGTCAACCAAAAGTGGCACAGACAGGCTCAAACGCGGTGCGCAGGCGCTTTCCATGGTCGATTTAACGGTTTTGATGAGTTTTTCGCAGTCTTTTTGCGGTGCTTCAAAGATTAACTCATCATGCACTTGCAACAGCATTTTGGCGGCCGTCAGCTTGGCTTGCGCCAAAGCGTCGGGCATATGCACCATGGCGCGGCGGATAATATCGGCCGCCGTGCCTTGTATCGGCGCATTGATCGCTGCGCGCTCGGCAAAAGCCTTACGGGCCGGAATTTTCGCATTGATTTCCGGCACATGCACTTTGCGCCCGAACAGGGTCGAGACATAGCCTTGCGCCTTGGCCTCGGCTTTCACATGTTCCATATAGTCTTTAATGCCGGGGAATTTCTCGAAATAGGCTTTGATGTAATCGCTCGCCTCGCCGCGCGATATGCCGAGCTGATTGGCCAGCCCAAAGGCTGAAATGCCGTAAATAATGCCGAAATTAATCGCTTTGGCGCGGCGCCGCACTTCCGGAGTCATCTCGGTCATCGGCACATTAAACATTTCAGACGCCGTCATGGCGTGAATATCTTGGCCGTTCAAAAAGGCGTTTTTCAGCGCGTCAATATCGGCCATATGCGCCAGCACGCGCAATTCAATCTGGCTGTAATCGGCACTGACAAGTTGATTGCCGTCAGCCGCGATAAAGGCGGTGCGGATGCGCCGCCCGTCTTCCGTGCGAATGGGGATATTCTGCAAATTCGGCTCGGATGATGACAAGCGTCCGGTGGTTGTCGCAGCCAAAGAATAAGAGGTGTGAATGCGCCCGGTTTCAGGATGGATAAATTCGGGCAGCGCATCCGTATAGGTCGATTTCAACTTGGCGAGGCCGCGCCAATCAAGCACCAGCTGCGCCAAAGACACGCCCTCTGCCGCCAAGCCCTCCAACACATCGGCACCGGTGCCCCACGCCCCGGTTCTGGTTTTCTTGCCGCCCGATAGGCCCATTTTATCGAACAGGATTTCGCCCAATTGTTTGGGGCTGGCAATATTGAACTCTTGCCCCGCCGTCTGATAAATCTCGGCTTCCATGGCCGCCATTTTTTGCGCAAACTCGCCCGACAGGCGCGACAGCACGGCGCGATCGACCGCCACACCTTGGGCCTCCATGGCACGCAATACCTCAACTAAAGGCCGCTCCGTGGTCTCATAAACGCCCATCATATGGTCAGCCAGCAAGCGCGGCTGCAAATGTTTATAGAGCCGCAAAGTGACATCAGCATCTTCCGCCGCATAGGCCGTCGCTTTATCTATCGGCACTTGGTCAAAAGTGATTTGGCTTTTGCCGCTGCCCAACAAGTCTTTAATCTTTATCGGCGCATGGCCGAGATATTTTTGTGCCAGCGCATCCATGCCATGACCGTGATTACCCGCATCAAGCGCATAAGACATCAGCATGGTGTCGTCAAAGCCGTTAATCACCAGCCCATAGCGCGCCAGAATTTGCGTGTCGAATTTGGCGTTCTGCAAAACTTTCTTAACCGACGGGTCGGCCAAAAGCGGCTTTAACATATCCAGTGCGAGGGGTTCATCGATTTGCGGCGGCGTTTCATCTTCCAAAGCAAGCCCGTCTCCCGCCCCATGCGCCAGCGGCATATAGGCCGCCTCACCGGGCGCAACAGCCAGCGATATGCCGACCAGCCGGCATTGCATGGCATCCAGCCCATCGGTTTCGGTATCAATTGCGACAATGCCGGTGTCATAAGCGCGCGCTATGAAGGCGGCGAGCGCATCTGCCGTGCTCATGCAAAGATAAGCCTCCGTGTCGAGCTTCGGCATATCGGCTGGCAGGGCGCGATAGCCGCCATTTGCCTCGCTGCTGGGCGGCGGCGGTGGCGCATCATCCGCCGCCAAAGCGGGGCTCGCTTCAAAATCATCGACGGTCCAGCCATAACGCTCGGCCAATCTTTTGGTCAGCGTGTTGAACTCCATCGCCTTGGCAAAACCGATAAGCGTGTCGCCCTTGGGCGCGCTCAGCGCCATATCGGCAAAACCGATCGGCATGGGGGTATCACGTTTCAGCGTCACCAAATCGCGACTGATACGCGCTTGGTCGGCATATGCCAACATATTCTCGCGGCGCTTATTTTGTTTAATCTCTTCGGCGCGCGCCAAAAGCGTATCGAGATCGCCATATTCATTGATCAATTGCGCCGCGGTTTTGATGCCGATGCCCGGCACGCCCGGCACATTATCGACACTGTCACCGGCCAAAGCTTGCACATCGATAACCTTGTCCGGCCCGACGCCGAATTTTTCGACCACACCGGCCGCATCGATAAATTTATCTTTCATCGTATCGACCATGTCGATTTGCTCGCTCACCAGCTGCATTAAATCCTTATCCGACGAGACAATGGTAACGCGCGCGCCCTGCTTGGCGGCGGCATCGGCATAGGCGGCAATCAGGTCATCAGCCTCAAAACCCTCAAGCTCAATGGCCGGAATATCAAACGCTTTAACGGCCTCCCGAACCAGCGGAAATTGCGGCATCAAATCTTCCGGTGCGGGTGGGCGATGGGCTTTATAATCAGGGTAAATCTCATTGCGGAAACTTTTGCCCGACGCGTCAAAAATCACGGCTAAATGGGTCGGGGTTTCCTGTGCCCCCATATCGTTCAATAATTTGAGCAGCATATTGCAAAAGCCCGACACTGCCCCGACCGGCAGCCCGTCCGATTTGCGGGTCAAAGGCGGCAAGGCGTGATAGGCGCGGAAAATATAACCCGAACCGTCAACCAGATAGAGATGATCTTTTTTGCCTAATTTTGCCTCAGCCAAACTGCACTCCCCTCGAATCTCTTTTCAACTGTAGCCGCGTGCCGCGCCAAGACAAGACGGCAAACGCGATTTGCCGATTTATTCCCCAGAACATAAATGCTAGACAGGGTTCAGGAGTTTTCACCATGCAAGAATATGCGTTACAGGCCAAAGGTCTGACCAAAACCTATAAAGCGGTCGGTCCGACACCGGCCAAACAAGCCTTGAAAGGCATTGATTTGGCGGTGCCACGCGGCTCGATTTTTGGTCTTTTGGGGCCCAATGGGGCGGGCAAATCGACCTTTATCAATATTCTTGCTGGCATGGTGGTGAAAAGCGGCGGCATGGCGGAAATTTGGGGTTTTGACATTGACAAAAACCCGCGCCAAGCGCGCGCCTCTATCGGCATTGTGCCGCAAGAACTTTCCATCGACCCGTTTTTCACCCCGGGCGAGATTATGGATTTACAGGCCGGCATGTATGGCGTGCCGAAAAGCCAGCGCCGCACATTGGAAATCCTCACCGCTATGGGGCTGGACGACAAGCTTGACGCCTATGCCCGCACTTTGTCGGGCGGCATGCGGCGGCGTCTCTTGGTGGCCAAAGCTTTGGTGCATAACCCGCCGGTTTTGGTTTTGGATGAACCGACAGCCGGGGTCGATATTGAGCTGCGCCGCCAGCTTTGGGATTATGTCATCGAACTCAACAAAGCCGGTGTGACCATTGTCTTGACCACGCATTATTTGGAAGAAGCCGAAGAGCTGTGCGACACCATTGCGATTATCGACCAGGGCGAGTTGCGCGCTTGCGATACCACGCAAAACCTGCTCGCGCAGATTGACAATAAGACGCTTTTGGTGCGCCCCGCTGCGCCTTTGGCCAGCGCCCCATCACTTGACGGACTTGACGCCAAGCTGACCGATGACGGTCGGTTAGCCGTCACCTATAATCCCGGCGTCATACCGGCGGGTGCGGTGATTGCGCAATTAAACGAGCGAGGCGTTGATATCGCCGATCTCGACACGCGCGGGGCGGAATTGGAAAACGTATTTTTGAAACTGACCTCTTAAGGGAGACAAACATGATTGGACGTTTGAACCATGTCGGTGTGGCGACCCCATCCATTGAAAAATCCATGGCTTTATATCGTGATGTGTTGGGGGCGACCAAAATCCACGACAGATTCAAAATGGAAGAGCAGGGCGTTTATGTGTGTTTTGTCGATGTGCCGAACAGCCAGATTGAACTGATTGAGCCGATTGACGATAAAAGCCCGATTGCCGGCTTTTTGAAAAACAATCCTGAAGGCGGCCAGCACCATATTTGTTTTGAAGTCGATGATCTTTATGCGGCGCGCGATGACATGGTGGCCAAAGGCGCGCGTGTTTTGGGCGAACCGCGCATTGGCGCGCATGGTACGGAAATCATTTTCGTGCATCCCAAAGATATGGGCGGCGTGCTGGTTGAGCTGATGCAGAAACCCGATAGCCAGTAAGGCGATAAGCCGCTATAAGGCCGATATAAGCACCCGTAGCTCAGCTGGATAGAGCGCTGCCCTCCGAAGGCAGAGGTCAGAGGTTCGAATCCTCTCGGGTGCGCCACTTTATTTATCGCGCATCGTGTATTGCCTCTAAACTGAGGTTCAGTTTACGCTGAATGTTGAAGGGAAGGGCAATATTTATGAAAATCTTAGCAATTGGTGGCAGCGGTGGCATGGGACGACATGCTGTCTCGCTTATCCAGAGCTTTGGCGCGGTGGAAGAAATCACTGTGGCTGACCTGAATAAAAAAAGCGCTATTGGTTTTGCAGCCGAAATGAACAGCAAAGTCCGAGCCGTTGGTTTAGACGTAAATGACGCCTCTGCAATGCGCAGAGCAATGCAAAATATGGACATTGTTATAAATACCTCTGGCCCGTTTTATCGTTTTGGGGGGCCAATACTGCAAGCAGCAATCAATGAAGGGTGTAATTATTTAGATATCTGTGACGACTGGGAACCTACAATCGAAATGCTAAAGTTGGACCAAGCAGCCAAAACTGCAGGGGTAACTGCCATTATTGGGCTGGGGGCAAGCCCTGGAATATCTAATATGTTGGCATTGATAGCGATGCAAGAGCTTGATGAAGTATTTTCTGTTTTTACAGGTTGGGACTTAGGTGGAGCTCGGCCAGAAGAGGAATCCTCCCAAGAGGGCCTTAACGCGGCAATGATGCATGGCATTGAACAAATGACGGGAAAAGTCCAAATATATCGCAATGGCGCAATTGAATTTGCTAGGCCTCTCGAACCTGTTCCAGTTCCCTATCCAGGGTTGGATGCCTTTAAGGGGTATATATTTGGGCACCCTGAAGCCGTTACCTTTCCGCATAATTATGCAGGCCTGAAGGAGTCGTTAAATCTAGCCCACGGTGGCAATGTCGATTCTATTTTGCTAAAGGCCATCCTCGGTTTGGTGAACTGGGGAATTGTCGGCAGGGAGAGAGCAGCAGCTTTGCTAACTTGGTTCGAGAGCCAGAGAGAACTAGAACCAAGAGATAAAAATTCAAAGGCGTTGCCTGCTATGTACGGCCTAGCAATAGGCACCAAGGATGCGAAGGATGCGTCAGTAGGTGTTTCTTGGGTAGGAGAGGCAACCAACCCTGGTAGTGAATTTGAAATAGGTATGGGCGCGGCTACGGGGGTTCCATTGGCCTGTGGCGTGAAATTTATGTGTGAAGGGCGAATTAATGCTAGTGGAGTATTTTCACCTGAGGCTGGTATTATCAATCCTAAGGAATTTTTGTCAGAAGTTTTCCAACAACTTGGAATTCTCGGGAAGCTGCCATCGCCTGATTTAATGGACAATATTAAAATTTCCTATTCCTAGTTCTTTTATAACGTCCTGATTTATCGCGCACCGTGTACTGCCTCTGAATTGAGGTTCGATTTAGGCTGATTTTCACCAAGGAGATAAAATTGATTAGCGGCGAATTCAAAGAAAGCCTTCTTAATATCTATCACGGTGAGCAATTCGGGGAGGCATTTTATGCAACGCTTTTGGCCGAAGCGGAGGATGAAAGTGAAAAAGTTATCCTTGCGGCACTGCTCCAGTTAGAGACTGAAGGGAAGGCTAGAGTTAGGCCATTTATTGTCAAATATGGTTTACCAGCATATGACAACCCAGACTCAATCGCAGGAGGCGTAAAAACGGCGAAGCGCCTTGCAAATGAGACTTGGCAGAGTAAATTTGAGGTCATGGTAGACATCATTAAAGAACAAGGTCTGCCCGAGTATGAAGGACTTTGGGAAAAAGTAAGTCCAGAGGAAGACCCCGAAGCTGCCGAGCTGGCCAAGTTTGTTGGTGCACATGAACGCGTCATTTTTGAGGTGTGCAAGAATGTTGTTAATGGGGTACCGAATCCTGCAAGCCCTCTAGACGATTTTTTAAACTTTCCAATTGATACACACGCCCCTATGTCAAATGAAGAACAAAAATGACCCGACACGCGGGGCCAAAAGGGGTTGCCGCTTTAGGCGGTCGCTTTGCGCCGCGCCCGCACCAGCCTAAAGCCCAGAAAGAATATTGCCAAAATCACCGCAATGGCGGCCAGTCCATAGGGCAGAATGATCGGCAAAAGGGGTTGGGTGAATTTTAGGCTGATTTGTTGATACGGATTATAGCTCTCGCCCAAATCAATAATGCCGACACGTTGTGCATAGGCGGCATAATCTTTCTTCATCGCATCAAAAATATCGGGATGCCGGTCCTTCACATCACGCATTTCGCCAGGATCATCTGCGAGATGATAAAGCCGCCATGTGCCGTCGCCCGACGGTGGCGGCATTTTCTGCAATTTCCAATCACCCTTATAAAGTGCGGCATTAGTGGCCACTTCAATACCGACCGCATCTTCGGTGCCGTAAACCTCTTGTGCCGTGCCGGTCAGCACCGGTACCAAGCTGCGCCCGCTTATCGGCACCGTTTCGTCCGGGGCGGAACCGGCAGGTAATCCGACCAAATCCAAAACCGTCGGCACAATGTCAAAAACATGCGCACGCGCACCAAGAAAATTCCTTTGCGGCACGCCGGGGCCGGCAATAATCATCGGCACGCGATGGCCGCCTTCAGTGGAGTGGAATTTGTAACGGGAAAAGGGCACGGCACCGACTGTTGCCCATTCCATACCAATGGCCACCATGCTGTCTTCTTCGCCCAAATTCGCCAGTGCGCTATTATAGCCCTGCCGCTCTAGCCAAATATCCATGAAGAAATTTTGATTGTTCAAAGACGCCGATTCCGGCCCATTATCCGATAAAATAATGATAATGGTGTTTTCAAGCTGTCCGGATTTCTCTAAAGCATTGAAAAGCCGGTTCAGATGATGGTCCATTGCCTCAATCATGCCCGCATTAACCTGCATGGCGCGCGCGTAAAAGGCGCGTTCTGCATCGCTCAGACTGGCCCATTGGCGCGCCTCTTCGGGCTGCGGCGGCAGGCTTGTCTCGGGCGCAATCAAGCCGATTTCCTTACCTTTGGCTAATCTTTCGCGGCGCAAAACGTGCCAGCCCGCATCATAGCGGCCATTATAATTGTCGATGAATTTGCGCGGTGCTTGAACCGGAATATGCACGGCCTGAAACGCCAAATAGCCGAAAAACGGCTGCTTTTGGTCGCCGCCTTCTATATAGTCAATCATGGCGTCGACAAATAATTGCGACGAATAATCATCGCCCGGCCGCGCAATCGGCCAATCATTCTCAAACCATTCAATACGCTCATAAAGCGGCAAGTAAGATCGGTCTGCCCAATTATCTGCGCCGGTCGCGTCGAAAACCAGCGACTTGTCAAAGCCGTGTTTGCGCGGCAGGTTTTGTCCGGTATCGCCAATATGCCATTTTCCAACTGCATAGGTTTGATAGCCCGCCGCGCCAAGTCGGTCGGCAAGGGTCAGCGTGCCTTTGGGCAACCGCATGGTATAGGCCGGAGCTGCGCGCGCCGCCTCGGGCAAGGTCTCGGGAATCATTGCCATGCCGACTTCATGATTATCGGCACCGGTCAGCAACATGGCGCGTGACGGGCCGCATTGCGGTGAAGTGTAATAGCGCGACATTTTAATGCCGCGCGCAGCAATGGCATCAATCGCTGGTGTCGCCGCCTCGCCACCATATGCGCCGAAATCCATATAGCCGACATCATCGGCCATAATGATAAGCACATTGGGGCGCGCCGCATCAGATTGGGCGTGAGCTGCCTGCCAAGCTGCATGAGGTAAAAACAACACAAAAGAAAACAACATGACGGCAATGCGTGGTGCATATTTGCCAATGTCGTTTCGCGCTCGTGTTCTTCTTGCGCTCATGACAACCCTCTCCGCCCTCGGAAATCTATGCGGCACCCAAGTCATTAAATGAGGCGCGCAAATCGGGCTTGAAAAAAGATAAGCCGACCGGAGATTCAAGCTACTTTTTGACACGCCATATGTCAATTTTTTAAATTCCGGCCGCTTATGTGCGTGCAAGATTGTGTTGCCGCTGCTTTTGCTTATGATGGCGGCTCGAAAGACTTATGCAGTGAGGGAAAAACGGGCATGGACGTTAAAGGAAAAAACATTGTGGTTACCGGCGCTGGCAGCGGCATTGGACGCGCGCTGGTCGAAAAATTTTTTGCTGAAGGCGCGGCACAAATCGTCTCGGTCGATATTCATGAAGCCAATGTGCAAGAGACCGTGGCGCAATTTGGCGGCCTGGCCATGACCGCCAATGTGGCCGAGGAAGCCGATATAAAGCGTGTCGTTGCAGACAGCCAGAGCGCCATGGGGACGATTGATTTGTTTTGCTCTAATGCCGGTATCGGCATGGGGCCGAGCGAACAATCGCCTAATGAGGAGTGGCAAATGAGTTGGGATGTCAATGTCATGTCGCATGTTTATGCAGCGCGCCATTTGGTGCCGCACATGATTGAGCGCGGCGGCGGCTATTTTCTCAACACGGCTTCGGCAGCCGGTCTGTTGAACCAAATTGGCGGCGCGGCCTATGGTGTGACCAAACATGCCGCTATCGGTTTTGGCGAATGGCTGGCGCTGACTTATGCGCATCAAGGCATAAAAGTTTCCATGCTGTGCCCGCAAGCTGTGCGCACCGCCATGACGGCCGATGCCGAAACCGCCAAAGCGGCCTCGGTTGACGGCATGATGGAACCGGAAGAATTGGCCGAGGCGGTGGTACAAGGCTTGGCGGCGGAAAGCTTCCTGATTTTGCCGCATGGCGAAGTGGCGCAATATATGCGCAATAAGACAGATGATTATGATCGCTGGATTGCCGGCATGAACCGCCTGCAGACGCGCCTATATGGCGGCGCTGACTGATCGGTTTTAACAGATGGCTGGTGCCCTTGGGCGGACTCGAACCGCCACTCCCGTGAAGGAAACGGATTTTGAATCCGTCGCGTCTACCAATTCCGCCACAAGGGCCGACCAGCCCT
>MDTG01159137.1_pt1 | contig 29844 bp, 16 predicted proteins | sample 811421 | NCBI WGS metagenome assembly MDTG01 (sample SAMN05326645, study PRJNA326480) | marine metagenome | isolation source: seawater | place: Pacific Ocean: South East | collected 2011 | reverse complement strand
TTGAAGAAAGTTAATGGCACCTCTAGTGCCTACTACTCCACCATTCAAAACCTCATCTTCTATATGTTCAAGATGAAGATTCTTTCCTTCTTTTGCTTCGTTGATCAAATGTGATTTGAAAGAGAACATATTTTTAATCTTCTGTCATTTTTTGTGATGATGTTGACCAAGGTCGAGTATCTAAATCATTATGATCTTTTGGATGTGAACTTAATTTTAATTTATCATGATCACCACCATTTACATATTCTATAGCATGTGCTTTATCTTTAAAATAAGAACCACCATGTTTTCTATATTTATTAGAATCTTCTGAATGATGTCCATGATCATCATGTTTTCTAATAGCACCCCATGTTCCTTTTCTTGTTTCCCAAACAAATCCTCTTTTTAATTGAACAAACCCCCTAATCCTTTCTTCGTCTTGATGTATTTGAAGAATACTATGTTGTGTTGAATGATCAGGATGATCACTTATTGGTTTATCATGATATGTTGCACCAACATAAGAATTAGATGGTTCTGGTTCTTTTTCACTTGGTTTGATAACTTGTCGAACTGTTTTTGGTTTTGTGCTTCTAGATTTTTCTGTAGCCCAAAGAGATAAATGAGTAGAATTCTCATGCATTTCATATTCAATATTATTTTCTTTTAATGCGTCAATAATATCTTTAGATAAACCTGGTTCATATGTATCAATTGTATCCAGTATTTCTTGTGTTATATGCATTTTATTTACTTTAATTTCATTAGAAACCATTTCATCCCAAGAACCAGTTGTTTTTTTGTCATCCATATATCCATGTATTCTTTCTTGGAGTTTTGAAGAATGCTTTTTCATTACCATTTCAACACTATCAAAGTAATTTTTTATTAATTTATTTTTAGATTTGTTATCGGAATTTCTTCCAAATTCAGACCACACTCGCCAAAAATCATTATATTTCATATCATCAATATCAGATTCAGAATATCCTCTAAGTGTCCTAGATCCCTTTATATTTTCTTTCACTATATCTTTACATTTCCAAACTAAATCAGTTTTAAATTCTTTTATATGTTCTTGCCAAAAAGGACTGTTATCAAAATAATTCATAGCAACATATCTTCTCCCAGATTCATCTGGTCTACTCATGACATCTTCAGAGTTTGCCATTAAAATATTTGCTTCAAGTTCCGCAACAATTCCACCCCCATTGTTTATACCATTTCTTATTGGGTGGCTATCCATATTATAAAACGCTGAAATTGATTTTTTAGTTCCTTGTAATTCTAATAAATCTTTTACATGATGTGGATCAACTACATGAAATACGGTATCTCTTTTTGTAGGAAATACTCTTTTCATCATAGATGGAGAAAGTGGAATTTGTAATGGTTCTTGTATTTCTTCTTGATTATCAAAATCAGGAAAAACTCTGTCAATTGTCCCACCTTGCCATGCTAATCTTCTATCTTCTTCTTCTCTTAATAATTGTAAAGAAAATGAATTAAAATAATCTTCATATATGTCTCTATGTTCTTCTAAACTATCTAGTATCTTTTGTTTTGCTTCATGAGAATAGTGTGAATATTTTTTAGCAGATAATATTTTTTTTCTTCCAGCATCATCTGTTGCTAATAATTTTTTAGCAGTATTTAAATCAGCAATTCCATATAATTCCGCACAAGAATTAGATAACTTTTTAGCAAGACCACCATGCAACTTTTGTTCAAACTTCATTTGTCCACCATAATGTCTACCATCTTGTCTAATACCTATGGCTGATAAAGGAGTAACTTCACCACTATTTTCTGCTACGTGTGCCAAAAATGGTTCACCTTTATCATACTTGACTTGAAGATTTTCTTTTACTTCATCCCAAGTATCAACACCAAACAAATGTCTTGCGGTATCTTGATTGAAATGCATATGACCAATAGCCATATTTTCTTCACCATCAAAAACTGATTGTATCGGAAAATTTCCTCCAACCTCTCTCAACATACCAGACAATAAAGAAGGATCATTACCAATTGCTCCTATTGAATTTTTTAAATATTCTGATTCAACATCATTTAAATCTTGTAAATATTTTTCATTACCTTTCATATTTTTTGCAGTACTATACATCAATTTATTTGTGTCTCTAGCATTACCTTGTCCAGATTTTCCTTTATCAAAGTCTTCCATTAATGAATCTAAATCATCATATTTTTTATACATTGCTAAAGCATCTTTATCTTCACGACTTAGTGCCTTTTCATCTTTTTGTTTTAAACTGGACCACCCATTATCATCAGCTTCTTTAAATTTCTTTTTCCAATATTTTTTAGCATAATCATGATTTTTTTCATCTGAAAAAAAGTCTGTATGAATTTTTCTTTGATCTTCACCAAACTGTGACATACTGATTTTAGAAAAAGGAACTTGTGTTCCTTTATTATCAATTGTAACCATCTTATCTGCGACTGATGGTTTTTGTGATTCTAAATCATGATAATCTTTTAAAAAATTATTTGCCTTCTCATGATTTTTTGATTTTGGATTGTCAGCTTGTGAATTAATGGAAGCCCATGATGAGGGTTTATATCCATATTGATCAAACAAAGATATTTGCTGTGCCGCAAGTCTTGCATTATTTTGTTTCTCATCATCAGACAATATCATAGTATTAAATTGTCCTGTACCAGAATTCATAAAATTAACTTTTTCATTTTTCTTCAAGGACTCTTGTTGTATTTCTCTAACCTTACCGAGACCATGAAGTGCCATATAAAAATCAGTAGAAAAACCTTTATTATTTTTATAATCTATTCCACCCAATCCCCTTTCAACTTCTTGTTCCGTGTCCCAACAACAATGTTCTGGTGGAATCTTATGACCTTTACTTTTCATATAAGTATGAATAGCCATCCTATTCTCTTGCATAGCATGTATCCAACTAGGATCAATTGCTCTGGTTCCATAATCATCACCCATTTTATCAATATGATCAGTTAATGAATCTCTTAACTTTTTAAAATCTTGATTCGTTAAAGATGAAGCGGCCATTGTTAAAATTTCACCTGCTTGTGCTTGAATTTTTCCTGCACCACCCGCAACACCTTCAGGTAAAAGATCAGATATGGATGGTTTTGTTCCATCAGAACTTGTCATGGTATTCATCATTCTTTCAATAACATCAACATAATGTTTTGGAAATGCAGAATTTTCTAACATTTCTCTTGTTGAACCATCAAACTTAAATGGTTTACCATTCTTAGCTTCTTCTGATAAATAATTTTGTATTGGAGTTGTACCAGGTTCAAAAAATTCTGAATGAAATTGTTTTGGGTCTTGAGAACCTTCATACAATTTCATTGAATCATTAATTGTTTCTAAATTAGAAGTTTTTCCATCCAATTCCAATTGTCTGTTTTGTTCTCTGGGATCTACTATATGATGCTCTTCCCCAGATAAAGCATCTGTTGAAGATTTTTGTTTACCACTCGCTTGTTTTTTCTGATGTTTTTCTATTTCACTTGCTGCAATTTCTTGTGGTGTACCTTTAGCTTCTGATTTTTTATCTTCTGATTTTTTAACTTGTGCATCAGTTTTAGGAGTTTGTGTTTTATCTCTATCTCTTGCTAACTTTGGACCTTGTTTTTCTTTTTGTGGATAAGAAAATTGATCAATATTCCCATGAACTTTTGGATCATGATTAAAATCATCAACTTCAATATGACCTTTATGAGTATGATCAGGTCTATCAGAACCACTAACACCTTTAGTTCCATACTGTTTCATCACCCATCGTTCAGCATTATTTTTTCCCTTTGTTCCAGGATCAAAATACATTCTTTGACCGTCATTTCTTTTACCAACCCATCCACCACCATTTGATTGATAGATAATACCTTTTTGTAATTGTTTAAACTCTTTATGTTTTCCCCGATTTTTTTGATCTAAATGATGATCCCATTGTGCTTTATGAAATTTATGGGACTCACTATTCGGGTTTTCTCGATAGGGACCGAACTCAGCTTCAACAATAAAATTTTGATATGCTTGTAAAAGACTTCTCATAAATCCTCTAAGTTGTTATAATACTTATTATATTTATGACAAAAGATGTGGTCGTATATTCTCTACTCTAGGAAATCTTAATCCTTTATCTTCCGTACCGGGTCTTCCTAACGTAGCTGAAGCATATTGTCTATGATTAGAATTAACTTTAGGATATATCAAACCTTTTCTTCTTCTAATAGGATAATGTTTTAAAAACCTATTGTGAGATCCCATTGTATTTCTCTGCAATTCTGGTTGTGAATCAGGATCAGGAGATCCTACAGAAGCTTGTGAAGACATTACAAAATATTCTTTAATATCTGTATATCTATAATGCCTATATCGAGAAATAATTCTTGCTATTACTCCTGAAACTTGTGGTGCTGACATACTTGTTCCACTCTTTCTATCTAGCTTATAAGTTGGCGCACCCCTAATATCATCTTGTGGGCCAGAAAATCGAGTTGGAGCATTAATAGCATATCCTGGAGCATATATATCTATTCTACTTCCTTTATTACTAAAGTAAACTTTCATATCAGAATAAAAAGTTGATTGATATGTTTCAAATGATGTTGCACCAACAGTAATATTGGGTGTATGATGATTCAAAGAACATCCTTGCGCATAGTATCTTTCAGAAGCAGATTGACCCCAACCAAATTGTCCTTGAAAATTAAATGATCCATCAATAACACGATTCATAAGATCTGGATCAGGAGAACCATCAGCATAATATGAAGTACAAATAGGTACATTATCATTTCCTGCCGCAGAAACAACTATAATTCCTTTATTGACTAAATCATCTATATCATCCTCCATTGCTACATCATTTCTTGAATAAAGAAAACCTTTCCAACCATATGGTTCAACATCAGTATCATAATATACTGGAACTCCATAAGCGGCAGCAGTATTTATATCAAATACAGGAACTACGGACCCTCTAAATTCAACATCAAATGGAAAATCAACTGTACGTCCTAAAATCCAACTATTATTTATTACAGTTGGATCTCCATGAGTAGAATTAATCCAACCATTAGTTCCTTGTATATCATCTATGTTATTAATAATAAATTGTAATGGATGATTAGCAGATATCCAATTATTATTTGTTGAATAAGGATTGAGATTAAAAATTCTTGCTTTGGGTGCCCACCCATGAGTATTTCCTGCTATAGTTCCTGCAACATGATGGCCATGATCATCATTACTATTTCCTGCCGAAGAATTATTACCAAATGAATAACTATAACCATTTTGCCATGTAGGATGTGTATTTAATTGATTGGTAGTAGCGTTTTGAAACCAATCATATTGAACCATTCTTGATCCACCAGATCCATCTCTATTTACTGCAAATTCTGGATGATCTGAATCTAAAGTTCCATCTACTACAATTACATTTGTATTAGCACCATCCCACTGACCAGTAGAATAATATCCTAAAGGTAAATCTGTTGGATATTCTGAACCGGATTGATCCCATGTATCTCTAACACATCTTAATTTAGCCCAATCTACTTCATTATTTAAGTTTGTTTCATTTGTTGTTCTATTAAAACTTTGAGTTCCAAGAAAATTAGCACATGGTACAGAAACGACATTAGGATCATTTTCTAATACAACCCCTTTGATTCTTGGATCATCATTTAAATGTCTAGCTTCTTCGTCTGTTAAAGAATATACAGTTTGTTTTCTATTTTCTTTTCTATCAACTAATTGTACTTGTCTTTCTGGAACAAATTTATTTTCATCAGTTTTTCCTTCAATTTCCATTTGTTCATAAAATTCATCTTGAGCATCATGTTCTTTAAATACAACAATGAAATCTTTTTCACTCATGAATACTCCAACGGAAGAAATTTTATTGTAACGTATATGTTTGCACTAGAAGTTGTAAGATTTTTAATTGTCATATGAAGTTTACTTCTATCTGAACCACTAACATCTTCATTCCAACCATATACACCAGGAGTAATTTTAATCGGTGCTGGGGGATTGCCTGGCATTGCTTGGTCTTCAAGATGAACAGTTTCGAGAAGTAATCCACTTCCAGGTGTTGGATCAGTATCTATATCTCTACTGGAATCATCATTTCTAGCTGTTGATGAAGTATATAACCTAATCCAACATTCAGTATCTGCTTCAACCTCCATAATTGCATAAGAATCAACATTAGTAAATGTTGTGTTTAAAGATAATTCTGTTGTAACATCAGCATTACTAGCAACAGTATTTTGCCAAGCTACTGTTTGTCTAACCGCAGATGTTGGAGATCCACTTCCACCAGACGCAATACCTTTAGTTTGTAATTGATTACCCATGTATGCATGATTAACACATTGATAATATAAAATAGCTGGAGTTGATGTTGTTACTGCAATTGAAGTAAAATCACCAGCTTGTCCTGCAGATCCATTACTTACTACTGCAGTTGTATAAGGAATTGTTTTTGCAGCATCTTCATAAAAAAGTAATTCATGATTAGCATTGCTAGGTTCACTTTGATCAAATTTATAAGTTTTTCCAGGAACTAAATCCAAAAATGGTGATTCATAATCTATTCCATCTATCTTAAACATATAACCTAAACTTGATCCTTGACCATGATATCGATGATCAGTAGTTTTTGTTACCACTCTAACATCTATTTGAACTTCTATACCAGTTTCAGCAATAGCAGAATTTGGAACAGTTGATCCTGATGCTTCTTGAGGTTCCCACGTATTATTCGCCGTCCATGTTAATACGTCGCTTGCTTGTGGTGAAATTGTTAAAGTATCAACATCACCCAAACTATTAATGACCTTATTTTGAATAAACCCACTTGCAAGATCAACTCTTCTCGGCTCATACTGATCAGTTTGATCAACCCAATGTAAAACAGCTCCTGCAGTTAATGATGGATTACCAATATATGTATCAGCATCCGAATCAACATTAGAAAGACTTCCAATAGTGGAAATTGTTTGATTTGCCACCCAAGCATAATCCGTACCATTCCAACTTAAAACATCACCAGAGGAAGCAGAAGATTGATTTAAATGAGTGTCAACATCACTATCTGCATAACCTTGTGGAGCCAATTGCGGTTCCCATGTACTATTTGCAGTCCATGTTAAAACGTCGCTTGCTTGTGGTGAAATTGTTGAAGTATCAACATCAGAATGAACATTTATTGTGGATGATTGTGATAAAATTCTATTGTGTGTTCCATCATTGTATGCAATCCATGAAGTTCCATCCCATTTATAAACTATATCATGATCTTGAAAACCTCCATCAGAAACAGTATGGACAAAAGTTTGTCCTATAGTTGGATTACTTGGAAAATTAATTGCCGCCATTATTTTCTTTCTATGCTACATGAATTGTTAAAAGCCATTCTGAAGTCGTATTACATACACCTTTAATTGTGTAACTACACATTTCCATTCCGACTGGTGTTATTCCTGATGTTCTTACTTGCGACGCAGCAACACCATCAATATTTACTTCAGTAATATTTTTTGGATATGACCCATTCCAAACAAAAATAGTAAAATCTAATGTTGCCCCAGGAATAGGCGCAGCACCATGAAAATTTACTGTGTATCCCGCAACTCCTGGATCATAATTTGGAGTTTGTTCCACAAAATATGATTTCATTGCTCTTAAATCTATTTCAAATGTACTAGTTACTGATTGGGGAGTAGTTATTCTATGGCCTTGTGGTTCTTGTGAAAAAACATTATCATAATCATTATTTGTATAATTACCTGAAGATTCAGGGGGAAATAATTCATTAACAGTAACATTTAATTCCACATCAATTGATACCCAATTTCCATTTAAATATTCAAGAACTGATAATAATTCTGTTAAATTTAATTCAGATACCTCAGTATAAGTTTTTGAAAAAGTAGTATTAATCCACGAAATTGCGCCAGCACTATTTAATGAAGTCCAACCAGAATGACTTGTTATTGAACTTGGCCAGACAGACTTTTTTCTCTTTTTTGTTTTTACTTTTCCACCCTCAATTGACATTTTATGTTCATCACCAATCCATAAAGAATTATCTGATAAGAACAAATGTCTAACTTTATATTCAGCATTTCCAAGATCATATTGTGCGTTACTTGTAGGTATAAAATGTCCATTATAATCGAATCTATTATAAGCAGTATTTGCTGTTAAATGTACATTATTACCTGTAATTGAACTACCAGAAGGTATTGTTGGTGTATTGGTTAATGAATTATAGTCACCATCAAAACCTTGTGGGGCTAATTGAGGTTCCCATACATTATTTGCAGTCCAAGTTAAAGTATCTCCGGTTGATGGTGTAGTTGAAGAAACATCTGTTAAATCATCTATGTTTGATAATTGTTGAAAAGGAGAAGCATCAACCCATTGGTTACTAGAACCATCATTATAATAAATTTTTAATTTTCCTTCAAAAGAATCCCACCACATATCACCATCACTCGGTGTTGATGGTGAGTTTTCTGATACTGAAACTGTTGCTCCACCACTTCCACCACTTTGAACTACCCAAGCATAATCAGAACCATTCCAACTTAAAACATCACCAGAGGAAGCAGAAGATTGATTTAAATGAGCATTAACATCAATATTAGTATAAAGTGTTGGTCTATTAGTTAATGAATTATAATTACCATCAAACAATGTTGGTTTATTAGTTAATGAATTATAATTACCATCAAACAATGTTGGTAAATTTGTTAATGAATTATAGTCACCATCAAATCCTGCAGGAATTTCTTGGGGTTGCCATGAATTATTTGCAGTCCACGTTAGAACATCTGTAACTTGTGGTGTAGAAGAATTAACATCTGTTAAATCACTAATATTAGATGGTATTGTTGGTTTTCCTGTCAAAGAACTATAAGTTCCATCAAACAATGTTGGTTTGTTAGTTATGATTGACCATGATACTTTAGCATCAATCCAGCCAGATCCATCATAGTAAAGAACACTTTCATTTTGTGGTGAAGATAAATTGACATCAGATAAATGATCAATACTAGTTGGAATTGTTGGTACATTGGTAAAATTATCATAGTCAAGATAATATGATCCTGAATAATTTTCTAAAGTGGTAGCATTTGTAAATGCAGTTTGATCTGTTGGCATCCATGTAGTACCTGTCCATGCAAGAAACTGACCATTACTAGGTGCCGCAGAAGAAACATTTGATAAATCACTTAGATTTGCTGGTATTGTTGGTTTATTAGTTAAACTATCATAGTCACCATCAAACAAAGATGGTCTATTAGATAATGAATTATAGTCACCATCGAATAATGTTGGTTTATTAGTTAAACTATCATAGTCACCATCGAATAATGTTGGTTTATTAGTTAAGTTATTATAATTACCATCAAAGGCATCAGTAATTCCAAACCCAGCAATTGTTGTTGGTTTATTTGTAATATTTGACCATTCAATAGAAGAAGAAATCCATTGTGATCCATTGTACATAAGAAATTTTCCATTTTGTAATGATCCAATATTAACATCAGATAAATCAGTTAGTTCTGATGGTATAGTTGGTTTATTTGTTAGATTATTATAATCAACAACTCCCGCAGACGCAGGTTCCCATTTACCATTTGTAGAATTATATTTTAAAACTGATTCATTAGAAGGACTGCCAGAAACATCATCCAAATCACTTACTGAAAATGAAGAAGTAATTGAGGCAGGTAAACCATCAGAAACTTTTACTACTTCTAAGGATCCTGAATTTGATTTAAGATCTACTGTTCCTAATCTAATGGTGCTTCCTGAAAGATATAAATCTTTCCACTTTCTAGAATTAGATCCTAAATCACGAAGACTGTCTTGATCTGGTTCAATATTTTGATCCACATTTGCTAAATCAATATTGCCGGCAGCTGCTGATGCTGAAGCAAAAACAAATTTGTTAAGACTTGCATCCCATCTAATAAATCTACCGTCAGCTAATGAAGTAGTATCAACATCATCCGCATCTTTTAGAAAAACTATACCACCACCAGAACCTCCCATATAATTTTTATTAATTCTGGCGGTCAATTTTGTTATCTTATCATCAAAATCAGCTTTTAATTTTTCAGTAAGAAAATCATCTTCTTCTTTTATTTTAAATCTTAAATTCTCAATGTCTTTTGGAACATCTTCAAACTCATTATATTTCTCTCCCAACCATGCAACAGCATCACTTAAATTTTTAATTAAATGTGATACTTCAATAATTTTTAAATTTTCACTAGAAGATATAAAATTCTTCAACTCATTTAAAGCATCAGTCAAAGATTTTAATTCTTCTATTGTTCCAGAATCTGCTATCTGTTTAAATTCTTTTACTGCATGATCTTCATTTACATAATGATTTCCGTCAGTAATTTTAAACGCTTTTCTTTCGACTGTTTCTTTTTCAATCTCTTTAACTTGCTTTAAAGAATCTTTAATGTTCATATGTACTCTCTAATTTATAAATTATGAATGCAAATCTACCCAAGAAATACCACCAGATCCATCAGAAATTAAACCTTGCATTTTATTAGTATCTGTATTATAAACTTGTGCACCAATATGTGCGGTTGTTGTAAATGCCGCATCTCTTTCTGCAGTTGTCATATGTGGTGGACCAAATGGTTTATATTCAACGTTAATATTATTATTTAGAGATGGATTATATGCAACTATACTTCCCGTAGGTTTACTAGCAGGAGAAAGTGATTTAAAATTATTTAATTTTTGTGCTGGCGGAGTAAACCATTTTGCATTCCCTGAAGGAGATGCAACATTTGTATCTGTAGTAAAATTAGTCCATGTATTATTTAAAGCATAAACTAAACCTGAAGTGGAAGTATTTGTTGCACTAATTCCTCTTGAGTCAGCTTCAGCTAACCAATCAGGAGCACATCCTCCTTTAATACCATGTTGATATATATTTCCTCCTGAATCATGTGTACCAAAACCCGCAGTAGCAGTACCTGATGTTACTCCTGATAATGCTTTTCTAAATCTCCATGAATCTAAGTATCCATGAAGACATTCGAACATCTCTTCACTAGCAGAAGTACCATTATAGTTTCCAACTCTCGAACCAGATCCTAAGTAAAATCCAGTATGATTATCTGCCCAACCTCCTTCATTCTTTACACCATAATGAGGATAATTTGGTGATTGAAGCCCAATTTGGGGATAACTAGAAATATTATTATTAGCAGTATGATTTTGACTAGGTAACATATTATACCAAAAATAACTATTATTATTTCGATTTTGATAATACACCAAATTACCATTCATAAAAACCAAGAAATGATTTTGTGTTCTCATAATTGCAAAATGATACCATACTGAATTTGTAAGTCCTGTTATATTTTGGGTTATAGTTTGATCCCAACCAGAGGTTGAACCAGCCGGCCAGTAACTTCCATCTTCATAAATCCATGTTTTTTCATTCCAGTGAATTCTTAAAGTATCACCTTCAAAACCAGCACAAAAACCATAGCCATGAGTATTATTATTCCAACTAGCTAATGTTTCAGTTCCAAATGCAAACAATTGGTTTGGATACCAACTATCCGAGATGGTTTTTTGAGCATGTATTTTAAACCATCCATCTATACAAAAATCATAATAACTAGGAATATCAAAATCTCCATGGTGTGGAGTTGAAGATCCTGTATCAGGATTGGTCCAAGTGCTTTTTTGTGCAGTTTTTGCAAAAACTTCAAGCAGTCCACCAACTTGAGAATCTTGACCACCGATCATAATACATTCACTTCCGTAATAAGGACCATTAGTACTTGTAAAACTATCATCCGCATAACTCTGTACATAGAGTGTATTTGTATTGTTACTATATTGTCTTGCACCAGTACCATCAGATTGTACAATCACCCACGTAGGAGAAGTACGCACACCCATATTATTAGTGTCTACTGCAGATATAGAACCATAAATTGGCATTATAAGTCTTGCTGCTCCATTCGCAGATCCATGAGTAGAAATATCTTTAAATCCTCCAAATCCTGCGTGTGGCACCATTTGATTGGTATGATCAGAACTAACATCATAAAGACCATCCAATAAAAATACAGTATTTGCATCTGCATCAAGTGCTGTATATTCATAATATTCTTTGGTTAATATAGCTCCTGGTTCATTCATTGGTATATTAGTAGCCAAAGTAGACGAAAAATCTACTGTTCTTAGTGCGTGATATGTTGAACCTGATCCAATCATAGTATCAACACTATGGGGTTCCCATATATTATTACCTTGATGCCAAACTAAAAACTGATTTTCTGCTTGAGCGTTAGCATTAGAAGAAGCACTATTATTTACATTTGACAGATGATCAATTTCGATTCCCCAATCTTGTAAATTATGAGCTCGCCATTCTCCAGACATTCCATTAGTGTACCAACCTAATAAACGTCTATGATGAACTGATGATCCAAATGTATTTGGATCATCTGGGATATAACTTGTATTCATATTGGATAAATCACCAACAGCACTAGGAATAGTTAAAGTATGATTTGACCATGCCCCATTTTTATATTGTAATACTTGATTTTCTATAACTGCTACACCATTTGTACTAACAACAAAATTGTTTTTGCCCATTCCAGACATATCTGCGTCTGACCTAATTTTTTCTAAATTTGTGACATCATCTGCAGTAGCACCAATACAATACATATAGCATTGTCTATTATTTGGTGGAGCTGTAGTATCTGGTCTGTCAGCAAAAGCAATTACTTTTATATTTACTGGTGTTAGAGCTGGAAGTGTCTCTGTTGCTGGAACTACTGTTCTATAGATTGTCATATCAACTAAATCTTCAACATTAGGACCATGACTTGGTGATATAGATCTAGTAGTTTGCTGTGATGATGCCCAAATTTGAAAACCTGGTTCAAAACCTCCGGAAGTAGATGTTTTATATCCACCATATAGTCCCATCATCAAATCTACGCCCAAGGGTTGACCTTGATTATATCCACCAAACCAAAAGAATGAAGTCAACGCATCATATAACATAATACTAGTAACTTGTGTACCATTCGCCTCCTCACCATTAACAGTAATAAATTGATCAGCACCAAAATCTATATCTATTCTAATAGATTGTTCTCCTTGTCCATTATTTGTACCAGTAACCATTGTAGCTGATCCATCTAAATCAAAATTATAAGCATCAGTCTGTCCACCAATTGCTGTACCAGTTTTAAATTTGATAGATTCACCAGACCATGAAGTTGTTCCAAATCCTGCTAATGCAGTAGAATCACTCATAGGATCATAACCATCCGGACCGACGCCTAAACGAATAGACAAAACAACATTTGAACCATTTTGTCCAGTGACAGTTGGATTATAACCAGTATTATTATAATCAAGCAATAACATTGTCTTACCATTTGTGCCAGTATTAGCTGGTAATCCTGAACCTGGTGATCCTGTTCCTCCTGACCACGCATCATCAAAAGCAGAACTTGTTGAAGTAGTTCCTGGATAATGTATACTTTGATCATAAGTTGCTGGTGGAGCACAATAAAAATCATGCGTTGTATTTTGTGAGTCATTGACTGGCCCGCCATGATCAATCTGATATGCATCAAGAGTAGCAAGTCTATCTACAAAACTTGAAAATCTTGTATCAGCTTTTATTGCTGTTAGTACATGATTAGTATCTGATACACCATAATGATCAGTTCCTGTAGCTGTTGTTGCAGTCACATCTGTCAAAAGTGGTATCTGATATATTTCTGTATCTGAAGAAATTCCACCAGATGTATTTGCAGTTGTTCCAGGACCTGTACGAAGATCATATATGTGTGCAGGTATCCCACTCGCAAGTGTAACTCCTGCGCTATAAGCATCAAACCAACCAGTAGGATCTGAAATTTCGTACTGATTTTCGACAGAACCTTTTTTCGGTACATCTTTTATGTTTATTGTATCAATTGCAGATCCACTCCCATTTGACATAATAGGTAAATATGGAATACCTTCTGATATTGAATGTTTAAATGATCTGTCATAACTAATATCACGAAATAATGTATCACCATGATCACCTTTGTCTATAATAAGAACAGTATTTTCATCACCCGTAAAATCTCCTGACGGTGGTGTAAATCCTGCAGATGTATATCTCGCTATATCTGATATTCTAAAATTATCAATAGATCCTCTCCAACTATCACTTATAGTTGGATTTACAGTATTTCCAATCATAAGTTTAGGAAAAGGATTATTAGACATAGTAAAAGCACCGTTCCAAGAATACCCTCCCGCAACATTAGTAATATCTTCTCCATCCAAATACATGAATATTTTATTATTATTTCTAACTACTGCTATGTGATACCATCTATTTGGAAACAATCCGTTATAATAACCATCTCCTGCTCCAGGTGAAGATTCATTATTTTGAAATACTGTAAATGGATCATCGTCCCAAGATTTAATTGTTGAAGCTTGGGTATTTGAACCCATAACTAACTTAAATGTTTTAGTTCCATTATTAGCTTCATGATATAATCTTAATCCAAAACCAGAATAATATTGAGGATAGTTAGAACCATTCTGCTCTAATTCTACACCAGATTGTGTTGAATCTCCATGTTCAAATAATGTAAGAGATGTTGCTGTATTTCCTGAATATCCATTATCACCAGAAAATATTTCAGATGGTGTAGTCAAATATCTACTTGCATCTGACATTGACCAAGTTCCGCTTTCATCATAACCATGATAATAGGCTCCACCTGCACCACTATAACCACCCAACATAAAATTCATTTCATATGTGAAATCTTGATTTTGCTCTATATCATGATGTGCTTGACTTCCCATTTCTATCCCAGAAGGTTCTAATGCTTCTGAATATACGTTTCCAGTTTGCGCGGATGCATCAGGAGCAAATTCTATTGCGGTTTTTCCTCTTGTTCCTGAATCAAAATAAGAAGACCAATTTAATTTTGCTGATACTTGTGCATTAGCATTAACATAATATCTGAATGTAGCTTTCTTATTTGATCCCAGAGGAACATTGGATAAACTATTTTCAGGAGAAGCGTATGTATACCATTGATATATTGCACCACCCCAATTAGACAAATTACCAAGATCATAGTTTCTATGACTATTAATGTTTATTGCGTGATATGCTTTCAAGTAATTGGTTTCGTCTGGACAAACAAAATATATATCTGTCATTGGGCCACCATAATATGGATCAGTCGCATCTCTTACACCTATGACAGTTGCATCCCATTCTACAAACTGTGTTCCTCCCCAAACTCTATATGTTCCTTGATTATTCACCGTATCAGTTTCTATGGTATAATCATTTTCAATATCAGGAAATCTAATTTGTATTTGCATTCCAAGGCCATAGTAATTATTATAATGATACCATTCACCATTATTATTATTACGTTGAGACAAATAGAATTGAGTTGATCCATCTCCATAACGTCCACCAGCTAGGTTTTCTTCCATAACTTCAAACCACCCTTTTGTTATATCATTTCCAGCTTCATCATCAGCATAAAGAGTAGATCCTCCCGTGATTCCAAATTTTCCACCATACATGGTTACTGCTGAAGTTCCATCCGCATTGATATCTTGAATTGGTCCTGTTGGCCATGCCCATCCTGTCGGATCATTATTAATATATGCTGCGTCACCTCTATTTTGTGGATTTGGTGATAAAACAGGATTGTCCCACAGTCTACCTTTAAGATGAAAATGCATAACATTGTTTGTATTGTAGCTTTGGTGTGTTTGACCACCTTCATATCCCCAATTGTTGAAACCATTGGATGTGAGGTAAACATCCGCAAAAACTGAACCAAAGGCTTGTCCAGGTGCCAATGTCATATTTGAACCGGATGTATCCCATTGTCCCGAGACCACATGACATCCTGTTGCTGGATACCAACTGGCACCTTCAGCAATATTAGGCATATTAACATTAGCATAATCAAAATCCATTGTTCTATTAGTAAAGTGCCAAGTATCAACTGAGGATATTCCGCCCTGTATTGGACCTTCCCACATATGAGAACTTGGTGTTGATCCACCTTTTGTTAATTTTTCTTGATGCTTTGCTGTTTCAGAAAATCTAACACCATTTCCAACAACAGTAAGCATGTCACCGCCACCAGTACCACCACCGCCACCAGTTTCTGCATCTATTTCTTTAACTTTTATTGAAACTCTATCACCAGCGGTGCCATGAGCAGAAGTAGTTGCTCTTTTAATTTCAACATCTCCTTCAGCAGTCGATTTAATTTCAACATCACCCAATCTTAAAGTACTTCCAGAAAGATATAAATCTCTCCATTTATTAGCATCAGAACCCAAATCATATGTTTCATTAGCTGAAGGAACAATGCTTTGGGAAACTGCTGACAAATCTTCTGGTGGATCAGAAGCTCCACCAGTTGCTGCACCAGCTTTCCATTTACCCGTACTTGAATCATAAACCAAAGCTTGACCATTTGATGCTGAAGAAACAGAACTTCTATCAACATCATCTAAATTTTTCAACCAAACTTCACCAGAACCACTTGTCCCAACCAAAGTTGTCATTCTAGAACTAACTTGAGCAATAGCTTCTGTCAATTCTTCTTTAATTTCTGCGGTTAAAACTTCTGCAGTTTTTGATGTTTTTATTACTTTTTTAAGATTGTCAAGTTCTTTAAAAGTTGTTGCATCAAGTTTGGAAAAAACTTCTTCCAAGTTAGATACTTTAGAATCTAATTCAACTATTTGTTTTTTATTTTTTGTGAATTTTTCTAAATTTTCTGCTAATATAATAAGTTCAGTAACTTCATCTACACTTAATTCTTCATATAATCTAGAATTGTCATTGTTCTTATCAAATCCTTGAACTTTTTCTAAAGCTTTTCTAATACTCATATTTAAAATTCCTTGTTATTGATATAAATTTCAATTTAAGCTTGGGACTCTGACCAACTAATTTTTCCTGTAGTAAAAAATGGTTGGGATTCTGAAGTCCTTGAGGTATCTTGTGGTTGTACAGCCAGAGTTAATAAATCAGGACCTGCTGGGAAAATACCATCTCCACCTAAAATACTATTTCCCATTTCCATCAATTCACCAATGTCAAATGTAGACGAACCCGTACTAACTTTACTACTGTATATAGTCGTGCCATTCAATAGTGTATCACCAGAACTATGTTTAAGAACTTCACTTAAACTAGGATTTTGTGCTTTAACAAAACTCATTTCACTAGGTAATGGATTTTGAATCAAAAATACTTCAGCATCTTGGTTTACTGTTATACTAGCAGATATTAATTTCAATTGCATCCTATTAATAACTTCTCTTTCACCCATTTTTCCCGTCAAACTACTATCGACACTAGGTGCCAATCTAATACTAATTAAAGGAAGAGGTCTTGTTAAATCAACTGGTAAATTTATACCTGAAGCACTCTCACCAAGAATAAACGCAGACCCACTAGTGATTGAATCATATACACCACCACCATCAGGATTAGATGATGTTGCTGGATAATTTAAGTAAATTTTACTAGATGCACCGTCCACCTTTACTTGTGATATATATGTACCAACTGGTAATGTTGTTCCTTCTGATACTGCTTGACCAACAGTAGTAGCTGATGCATCAGTTTGAGAAACTTGAATAGAATATACCCAAACTCTATTACCATCTAACGTAATTTGTTCAAATCCAGATACTGCAGTTGAAGTAATGATTCTTGATTGTCCTTGAGTAAATGCGAAAGGTTTACTTTGTCCAGTAAATTGATATGCTTTATCATCATCAAATTTACCATCCATTATAACAGAAGTACCAAAGTGAAATAATGTAGGTGCCGTAGTTGCATTAGTTCCATTTTCAATCTCATATCTTGCTGGCAAGTTACCACTTCTGAAATAACTTTCATCCAATATATTGTTGTGAATGTATTCATGAAAATATCGAATATGTCCTTTGCCATCTTTAAAACCATATCTAATTTTACCAGCACCATACCAAGAATAATCAATGTAAGCCATTTGAATTTTCTTAGTATCTAAAATAAATCCAGTAAAACCAGTACCATCCGCTTTATCAATATTCCATTGGTCTTGTGGTGTTCTAACATCAACTGTTAAGGTCGCTTTAACTCTATTTGCAGAAACTCCTTTGTATGCAGGTTGTATTACCATCTTAGTATCAGAACTAACTTCTACAACTCTATAAGTTTGTCCTCTAATTACAATTTTATCTTCTTTAACAACCTGAGTTGTAAAACTACAATCTTGTCCTGTTACAACTTGACTGTTTACTGAAACATTAACTGTTCCTGCTAATTGTTTAGTACTACTTCTTCTAACTGCATATAATTTTTGACCATCAAATTCCCAAAAGAAACCATTCTGATCATCAAACATTCCTGTTCTCACAAAAGAATCTGTCCATGAATCTCTCACATAAGTAGGAAATCCTTGTGCTTTTACGTTACCAGGTTGACCAATCATATTATAAGTAAACTGAAATGGTGTTGGAGTAGATTGTACTAAAAAGGTTCCGTTATAATAATTAAATCCAGAATCAACAATCGCATCTTTAATAATTACAGTATCACCAACATTTAAATTATGCTGTTCTTGTGTATTAACTGTAGCGATAGATCCTGATGCTTTAATCAAATCACTAACAATTCTTGGTGGATTAAAATTAATAGCTACAGAAGTTTGAATACCTTTACCAGATTGGTATCTGAAATATTTACGAGTTTGTCTTACTATTTTACTATTGGGACTTGTACCCGCGGTCATATCAACTCCACCATCAAATGGTTTATGTAAAACAAAACCATCTGGCCTCATAGCCAATTGAGACGCATAAAAATAATCTGTTTCTGAAACTGTATCTGTCAATAAATTTGCAACATTTGCAAATAGTGTCATTGTATTTGGTGTTGTTATTTGATCTACCGTAAATTGTTCAACATATTCGCCAGTGTTTATAAAAATTGGATCATATCTTTTAAAATTTGATAAGAAATTAGTAGACCCAACTCCTTTAATAACAAGACTATTGTTAGCAATATTTAAAGAACCACCACCTTGAACTGCTTTAATAACATTATCAGATCTTAAAATATGTTCACCAGATTGACCATTTAAATCTAATTGAAAATTATTTAAAGCATCTTCAGGACTTGTTGCTAATTTTATTGTATTAATACCTGTAGAAATTGCATAAACTGTATTATTTGCACCTGCTGGTAAAATACTTGTATTTAATTGAGAATTATATTCTAATTGTTCACCTGTAATCATATTATGTGGATCAGTAAAAGTTATTATATCATCTGTTCCATTAACGTCTGCTGCGCCAAATGCATATAATCTTTCAGGAATTTGAAAATCACTTTGCATTTCAAATGTTTGTGGAGTAGGAACATTACTCAAAGTAAATACTCCATCATAAGCACCAACCAAATTTATAACCTCAAAAGTATGATCTAATGTTCCCTGATCAGTAAATATTTGAGCACCGGGTGCAGAAACTTCTACTTCAAAACGAAATTGCCACCACCATCCTTGTGATATTCCAGCAGAAAAATTGACTGCGGGTGTTGGATCGCAAGTCCACGAGAATCCCACTTTACCACCTTGAGTAGTTAAATCTGCTGTTACATTTACAGGTCCCGGAAAAGTGTTTGATGTTCTCCATGTTGCTGTATCTGATCCATCATATTGACCAATTACCCAAGTCTGTGCTCCTATTCCAAGAACACAATATTCACTAGTAGATCCAAAATCACCTCTAAACAATACATTATTAATAGTTGCACTAGCAGGAGCATAACCTACTATTGTTTCTATATCCAAGAAAAATGTTTGTAAGCTGTTTTGACTTGTTCCAGGAGTTGTTGAATCATCAGTAGTAATAACTGTTGGTGCTCCACCTCCTGAAGAAACCAATGAAAATCTATGATCATCAAATCTTTTTACTGTATATTGTGTGTCTGTAGTTAATGGTGAAATTGGATTACCATTACCTACACTATAATTTGCTAAAGCATCACCTTGAATTTTATGATTTTCTGAATATATCGTATTCCAGGTAGGATTAATTCTTTCATAACCTATGTAATAAGTTTCTGGCCATTTAATTAGATCATCAGTTTGTGGTGAAGCTACTGATGACATTCTTATCACATCCTGATTTATAACTTGAACTGTACATTGTATATTATTTTGACTTAATGTAATAGGATTTCCTGAACCATCTGCGAAACCAAATCTTTGACCATTTGTATAATTTGTTGGATCAGCGGTTAATGTTACTTCTTGTCCTGCAGGTATTCCATGTCCCGGTAAATAAACTGTATTTCTATCACCAGCAAGGACATTTGCAAAAACATAGTAAATTTCAGAACCAGTACCATAAGTTGAAGCAGATTGAGTATAATCTACAATAAATGATCCATCATTAGATGTACTATCTACTTGTGTGTTATATTGTCTGTTTATTGTTCCATACCTTCCATTAATTCTTTGATTTGTAAGATATGAAAATTGGTCATTGCTATTAGAATAATTGCCTGGTGATCTTCCTTGAAATCCGATAAGAACTGAGGGTTTTGCCGCACCCAATCCAAATAATCCTGACTCATAAAAATCAGAACCACTATTATTTAATTGTTCTTCAGTATATCCAGCACCTGTCACTTGAGTACTCAATTCCAATTGGACCATATATCTAAATTGACCACCCATTGTAAAATTTCCTACCGCATAAGAACAAAAAGTAGTCATATCAAATTTTGTATCACCATCAGTATCTACATATAAAAGTGAATCTACAGTTAAATTATTAAATACTGTAGTATTAATATTACTAAAAGATGAATTTTGATTTCCTGGAGAATAAATTTGACTAGTTGTAGAACCTATTGTGACATCAACCCACTCACCAGAATAGTCAGTATCACCCGCAAGTTTTAAAGAATCAATTTTACAATTAGTAGGATTTCCACCAAGAACTTGTGTAACATTAACTTTATGTGTTACTGCTGATGTACTATTAGAACCAAGTTGTTGACCACTTGTATTAGTCCAAACATCAATTGTAAAACCACTTCCCATTTGTGCTGCAGCAACACCAAAAGCAGTTGATCTTGTTACACCATCAGCAGATTCAATTTTATAAACTAATCCCAATCTAGCTGGGCCTTGAGTATTTTGTAAAGTTGCTAAAGAAGCTTGAGAAGTTAATCCACTATCTGTATACAATTCAATATAATCAGCATCAATTTTTTTGACATGATAAACATAGCCGTCATCAAGTCCACCATCAGTATCGCCTTGTGTTGGTGTACTAAAAAGTAATGTATATTTATCTCTCAATTCATGAGCTTGCCAATAAATCTGATTTGTAGGATTATTCCAATTAGCGGGATCAAAATACATAGAATATGTTGGTTCCCAATCATACCCAATTGTTGATTTTTCTTTAATTGGAACATCTACTCTATCTGTTGAGGTTGAAGTAACTGCTATATTTGAAACAAATTTTTCAACAGTATCAACAACAGGCCTTCCATCCGGAGCAGTAGCTTCACTATCAGAAATGAATAAAGTTTTTGGACCAACGGTATTTCTTAAATAAATTTTAGTTCCTTCTGTCAATCCATGCGTTTCTTCTGTAGTAACGTTAATAGAACTGTTTGCAGCAGAATCTGTTACTGCTCCATTGGAAGTATTAACCAATAAAGTAGAACCTTCAAAAAATTTACCTGATGTAATACTAGTATAACTTCCACTAACATCACCTGAAATTGGAGAAGCGACATCTGCTTCAAAGAAAAATGTAGTTGAATTTGGTACATTAGTAACAATAAAAAATCCTTCTGCAGTATAAGTTGTCATACCATTAACAGCAATAGGATCACCAACTGTTAAACCATGAGCAATACTACATGAAACTTCTATCGCTTTACTTCCTGCAATAGCCATCGCTGATTGAATTCCATCTATTGGTGTATCACCTGAATTACTGAAAATGGTTGGGATGTTTGCTATTTGCTGTGATGTTTCCCATTTAGTTCCTTGTAGCCCATATTCAAAGTCAGTATCAATAAGATTTTGAGGATCACTTATCCTCAACTTACCGACTGGATCAATTAAATCTTCTGCCGGAGTTATTTCAGTACTTGGTTCATCTACAAAAATCTGTAAAATGTCAGTACTAGACATTGGTGCAGTATTTGCTTTAAGAACAAGAAGAGTTTCATTAGTATTTGGATTATATGATTTACCTGAATATCCTATTGTTGGATCAGCAAAATTATATATTAACTGATTGTCTGTAATATTTGTTATTAATAAAACTTTTTCTGGAGCAATATTACCTTTAATTTTGACTAGCTTTTCTGCTGGGTCAAATTCATAATTACCTAACATTAATTTTTTTGCCATTTTTACTATCCTCCTAAGGCTATAGACATTGCTGCGACTGAGCTCATAGATTCACCTGCACCAACAAACTTTAATTTTCCTTCAGATGCACTATAAGATAATTGTTTAGTATCTCCAATATCAGTTATATCTACATCATCCATATTTAAAACTCTAACTTCACCACTACCGGCATTATGATATTGTGTTGTGACTCGCTTATCAACTTTAGATATTTCATCCAACAATTCTTGTTTAACTTCTTCTGCTAATATCTCATTTGATTTTGATTTCTTAATTGATTCTTTTAAAGAAAATATTTCTTTATTAAATTTTTCCAAATCAACCAAATTTGGAATATCATCTATAAATTTTTCAAATTTTATTTTATGTAATTTAAATTCTTTTAAATCATTTATAATTGAATCGAGTGTAGGTATTTCTGAATTTAAAGTTTTCTTATGATAAGTATCAACTGTTTTAACTTCTTGTCCCATAACTGATGATATAATATCTAAATCACTTTTAGGACTTTGATTTTTTGATGCAAAATTATCAATTTCAGATAGCATTTTACTTGTATTATTTTTTGATGCAAAATTATCCATTTCAGATAACATTCTAGTTGTAAAATCAACTCTTGAATTTGATTCAATTATATTTTCTTGAACCACATCGCCAGAAATAGCTTTTTTTCTTTTAATTTTTTTGATTCTTACTTTTCTTGCTGATGTTTTTAACCAATCTTTTTTCTTATCAGCGTCCATCATTTTCCTAACATTGACATTCCGGCTTTCAAGCCTCTAATTAAATAGTTTTTACCCAATTTAACATCTGCTACTTTTCCTTTATCACCTTCTATACTTGTTCTATTTGCAAGGTATTGTCTCATTACTTTCATATTTGGATTTGCTGATTTAGGTATCTTTACCATATCATCCCAATCAGTATATTCAACTTGTGATCCACCTTTTAATGTAATGATATATTCTGTACCATGACCATATTTCCAATGAACAACATCACTTAATGGTACATTCATTTGTTTAGCAAACTTTAAAATATCATTCTTCCCAACCCTATCCATATTTGCTTCATCTAAAACGTTTTTAGATGCTTCAACAATCCCATCTTTTTTGAGAAAAATATTTGGATTAAAATCTTCAACATATTTATTAAGTTCATATTTGCCACTAGGCATTCCATGGACTTGAACTTGTAATCTTTTGTTTGCTGGTTTTCCATCTTTATGTAAATCAATTTTTTTGATTACTGTTTTTCCCGCAGATGGTTTTCTTTGTCCAAAAGTTACTTCTCTTTCATACGAGCCTTGATCAACATCATATCCATGAGCTTTTTTTGTATGATCAACAGCATGCTGAATAGCGCCAGAATAAGTATCATGATAGATTTCATAGTCATGTTTACTTTTTCTTTTTTCATCAATAGTTTTTTTGAGATTTTCCAACGGGACATCTTTGATATCATCATATTGAATTTCTTCTTCATTTTCTTTAAGAACCGTTTGATCGGCTGAGGATGGTTCTTCTTGTTGTATCGGTTCATCAGAATTAGTTTCTGGTTGTTCTTCTGCTTGTCCGTTAACAACTCTTAAAATAGCGTCATCCAAATTTCTAAATTTTGTTTTATCTTCAAACCACATAATAGACTCCTTGGTAGATTTTTCATACTACATCTATTTAGTTGAAGTTAAAACTCCCAAAATCTTTCTTTTGAAACTTATTATCAGTGGCTTTGTCGAATGCAGGAGTATCATCATAAGCGTCCGTTTTCTTAACTTTTTTACTACCATCAACAACATCATTGATACCAGCTTGAGCAGTTTCTTCAAGATCATATAACCTCATCTTTTTTCTATCTACTCCAATCATAAACCTTTTATTAAAAGTGGGATCACTATAACGATTTTTAAGTTGCTTAACCAACAATTGACCCAATTCTTCAAGTTCTTCTGTTGATATAATAGCAAACATAAAATCTGCTGTGGCGGGCAAACCAAAAGATTCAGATGTATCTTCTAATCCAATATCTGTAGAAGTAAATCCACTTCTTGTAGTTTGTGTGGCGGATACAACAGGTACATTATATTCAACCGCAAGGCCTCTCAATTCCTCAGCAATTGATTTAATATAAGTATAAGAATTAACATAAGCACCTGCTTTAATTCTAGAAGACATACAAATATTCAAATAATCAATGAAAATGATGTCTGGTTTAAAATCTCTCTTCAAAGAAAGTTCATTTAATAAACTTCTAAAATGTTGTGATCCTGCTGATGCAGTAGGATATTCTTTTATGATTAACTTACCTTTAACTTTATTTTTTATTTTCTCAACTTTGCTTTCAAAGGTATCTCTTGGTATTTCTTGTATTTCATCAATTGAAACATTTAAAAGATTGGCATCTATTCTCATTGCAATCTTCTCTTCAGCCATTTCCATAGTTACATATAATACATTCTTTCCTTCATTTAAACAGTTTGCTGCAACATGACACATGAATAATGATTTACCTACACCAGTTCCCGCAAGACAAATATTTAATGTTTTATTTGGTAAGCCACCTTTACTTATCTTATTGAAAAAATCTAAGTCAAATGGGATTCTTTCTTCAACCTTATGGTAGAAATCATAACGCTCAGCACTATTATCAATGTAATCATGACCAATATTGGGGTCAAAAGTAACACCCAAAGCATCTGTAAGAATTTCAGGAATAGATCCTTTAGTTTTATCAGTTTTGTTTCCTGGACTAATGATATTAACACTTTCCATAATTGCATTATACAATGCTCTATCTTGACAAAAGGTTTCAGTAGTGTTAAGTAACCAATCCATATCAGACTCTTCATCTTTATTTTCCTCTAAAAATCCTAAAAGTTTAATACATTTTTCATAATCATCTTCATGTAATCCTGTTGCTTCATTAAGATTAATTGTTAATGCTTCTCTAGATGGTAAATTATTATATGTTGAAATAAAACTATTGACATATTCAAATAAAACTTTTTCAGACCGGTCTTCAAAATATTCTGGCTGTAAATAAGGAAGAACCTTGCGAGCGTAAGGTTCATTGTAGATAAGATTTTTTAAAATTAAATGTTCAATTCTATCCATTGTTCTCCATGTTTAGGTTTATTATTATTGTAACATAAAGAATATTCAATGTCAAGGCATTTGGAATAAAGCTTTCACCCAATGTTGAGGTTTATTTCTTGCAAATACAACCCAACCAAAGTAATTAGGTTTTCTATTTCTAAAATATGATTCTATAAAATCATCCATTGATCCACCAGTAGTCAAGACATCATCACAAATTAAATATGGATCATCATAATTTTTTGTACCATATTCATTTAAATATTTACCCAATTCAACTCCACCTCTTGGTATACCAATGGCAGCACAAAATGGTCTAGTTTCATGTTCCATAATCATTGTAGCAATACATTTCCATTCATTGGGAAACAAAGCATCACATTCTATTTTCCATTTTAAAGGATCACCAGAATGTCCTATAAAATCCTTTTCTTCAAAGAGATATTTTTTTGACAATTCAAATTCCATCATATCATTCCCCAATCATTTTCAATTTTGTCCATCTTTTTTGCAAGATCATATCTATTTTTTCTTAACTTTCGAACAAGTCTCATTGATGCCTCATATAAATCATAAGATCTATTTGCTAATAATATTAATTCTGTTTCTGTCATATTATCCAAATCAATCTCTACTACATCATATTTATTTGGATTAAACTTAAATACCATCTGTCTTTCTTATATCTGATGAAGATATTTCTTCAATCTCTTCATCAAAACTTTCTTGTTCTATTTTATAACCAACATCTCTTCCATATGAAATGTGAGTTATATTTGGAACTGGTATAATAGAAAAATGTTCACCATCATAGTAACCACTTTTCATCAATTCTAAAATTATTTTTTGACACCTTTGATCAAAATTAAATGGATCATTTTCTGTACCATCTTGATTTCTAAGAAGAATTATTACTTGACCAGTTTTCTCAATGGCCCTTTTAAAAAGTTCTGTATGTCCTTTATGCCATGGTTGAAATCTTCCAAGCATTTGTGTAGTTGGTTTTGTCCAATCCATTTTGTAATCCTTATATCATATTGTTTTGGTTCTTCAAAAATTTTATTTGTATCTTCATATTTTGATTTTTTTATTGTATCCATCCATATAAAAAAATCTGCACCAATTTCCTCCCTATATGATTCATATGGACAAATAAAATCAAGAATACCATATTCAAACAATTTCATTCTGTTTAATTGCCTCTTTCTTCCTGATATTGAAAAATCCCAATCATTAGTAAATTCTCTCAATACATCAGCATTAAAATGTGGTACTAAAAAATGATAAGATAATTCTTTTGCAAGAGTAGTCTTACCACTTCCTGGTAAACCAAAAATCAAAATCTTCATCAAAATGTATCAAACATTATGGCAATCCCTTTTCCAATCTTTGAAAATATGATTCTGAATTCCAAGACTTGTCACAAATGTACATATCAAAATGGGGTTTATTACCAACATGAAGTTCATGATATTTTGCTCCCCAATCTTTTAATTGTTGTGTAGTTAATGTTGTATAATCTTTTTTGGATACTGTACCTCTCGCAGTCCAATAGTGTATCTCATGACCATCATCATACAGTTTGTTTATTTGTACAATTCTATCTGGATGTGGTTCTGCTTTTTTATAGTCAGCGTGTCTATCTGCAAACCCTGGCAATTCTGGATTATATGATATTGTACCATCAATGTCAACATAAATTATTTTTTTCATAATTAACCTTTAAAATAAAACTGAAATAGATTCATCGTGATGCACTCTACGAATTGCTTCTGCGAATAGTTTACCAACTGAAATTAATTTTACTTTTTGATTATCATATTGAGGAATAGAATCAGTGATAGTCAGCCCAGCCATACTGGATGAGTTGATTTTCTCCATCCCTCCGTTGCTTAATACGCCATGTGTTATATATGCTCGCACTTCTTCCGCACCAACCTTCAACAGAGCTTCTGCCGCTTTTACGAGTGTTCCACCTGTGTCCACTATATCGTCTACTATTATACATTGTTTCCCCTTTACTTTGCCGATTACATTCATTGCTTCACTCTCATTCGCTTTATCTCTGCGTTTGTCTATGATAGCAATGTCTAAATTAAGATCTTTTGCCATAGATCTTGCTCTTGGAACACCACCTGCATCAGGTGACACAATTAATGCATTTCCTCCACTAACCATTGGGTGTTTCTTTAAATCTTTTACGAATAAAGGTTTAGATCTTAAATCATCAACGGGTATATCAAAAAATCCTTGTATTTGTCCTGCATGTAAATCCATTGTAAGGACTCTATCTACTCCTGCTGTTTGTAATATATTAGCACACAATTTAGCAGATATGGGTGTTCTGGCAGAAGGTTTTCTATCTTGTCTTGCATAACCATAGTAAGGCATGACTGCTGTAATTCTACCCGCACTCGCACGTTTACAAGCATCAACCACAATTAACAATTCCATTAGATTATCATTTGCTGGATTACAAGTACTTTGTATAATAAAAACATCTTCACCACGAATATTTTCATGTATCTCACAAAAGATTTCACCATCAGCGAACCTTGTTAATTTCATTTCTGTTAATGCAATTCCTGCATAATTAGATATATGATTTGCTAATAATTTATTAGAATTTCCTGCTAGTAATTTCATAATAACCTTTCTAGATATATGTGGTTTTACATAGCATCAGGACCTCTCACATCAATTTCTGCTATTGTATTTTTTTTATGACTCGGTTCTTTTACAAACTCAATTTTTTCCCATTTTTCTACACGATCTTTTAAAAGAAGACAAGTCATCCATTGTTCTTCGTCTTTGTAAATACAAGTATCTCTGTCAAGTGATACTTCTTGAATTGTTCCTCCACCATCATCGTCATGTCTCCACCCAAAGTGATATGGTGGATCAACTCTAAGCTTCATTAAATTTTCTCACATACTCAGTTACAATTTTATATTTTTTCTCTACGTCTGACATTTCTTCACCATCTCTGAATGATTGTTTGTCAAGTTGTCTTTTCGGATCACCATACGGCCATATTCTCCAACTGTCATTATCGATCACATCTGCAATTACTAATTCATCTTGTAAAGTATATCCTACCTCAATTTTTAAATCAATTAGATTAACATTAAACTTTTTCCATGCTTTCTCTAATAACTCAAAACATGGAATCATTAATTTTTCTTTTATGTAAGTTAAAGTATCGTCATCTACCAAAGGTAATATATCAAAGATTGGATCTGATTTTATTCTCACATCTTTTGCAGAGTACAAATACCATTTATGAATATCTGGTTCAATAACAGGATCAGTGTAAACAGTATGAGTCCATTCTCCATCTCTCATATAGAGTTCTCTTGCTCGTTCCTCTGGCATCATTCTTGTAGTTGGCATCAATCCATGAGGATTATCACAATGTTCTACAGGTGGTACAATTGCATACTTATGAAAGAATTCTAGTTTTAACGGAATAAATTTATCTGAAGAACTTTTATGCGGAAATCTTTTAATATAACTGCCATATGGTTGTCTACGTATTACACATTCTAATGGTAACATTTTACAATTCTTTGCAACAAAAACATTAGGTTCTTCATCATCGCTATGAAATGCATTTGGAATATTATTTTTTGTAAGAAATTTAAATATTGATACAACTTGTTTTGTTTTGTCAACTCCTAAAGGAGTTTCTTGTTTCATTGCGGCATCGTTTGCAGTTAATGAATCTTTAGTTGTAATTTTTACAAGTTCTGAATCATGAATACTTCCAGTAACTGGTTCTATTCTTTTTGTTTTACCTTCAGTTAGGTTAGGTTTACCGACACCTTTTCTAGCACGACCGCCTCTCGTTACGTCTTTAGTTTCTTCTGTCATAACCATGGCATTTGTTTATATCTATGTGCTTTAAAACAACTGTTATGTTCACCAGTAATAAAATTATTTAGAGGCTCAGGATATTCTGCAAAATCTGGTATGACATACTCCCATACTGTTTCTTGAGTAATTCCATTTATTTCAAATAATCTACCAAAAGCACTTTCACATATAAACACGTTTCCATTCCATAATTTTTGAACACTACCCATGTATGGAGAAAAGAAAGAAGGTGGCATGTCATCCATATATGACCATACTAATTTTTTAGTTTCTAAATCATATTCTACAATTCTAGAATGATGAATAGAAGATGGTCTAATATTTCCATTATCAAAAC
>MDTG01292118.1_pt1 | contig 29846 bp, 40 predicted proteins | sample 811421 | NCBI WGS metagenome assembly MDTG01 (sample SAMN05326645, study PRJNA326480) | marine metagenome | isolation source: seawater | place: Pacific Ocean: South East | collected 2011 | reverse complement strand
CACAAAACTTTTTCACAACAGGTATTTCATAACAAGCATCACTTATTCTTTTTGTGTGTGCTTTTCTTTCCTCAGCAGCCCCACGGTCGCCCGAACCTTGCATGCCTCCGGGATGCGTTTCAATTACAAAAGTGTCTAAACAAACCCAATTGAAAAGAAGAACCCCGCCAAACTTTTCAGTAATTCTTGCGGATCTAATGACGTCATCATTGTGTGCAAACTCAGTTAAAATTGATGGGTGGTTAAACCCACCGAACCAAAACCCGAGTACAAATCCTGGTCTGTGCTCAGCGAATGGCTTTTGCGCAACCCAATTCATATTTTGTAATGGTTTGATTGACCAAAAACGACCACCACACTTTTTGAGTTGCTCTTCAGCATATTCTATGTAAGCACCCAAACAATCTAAATCTTGTTTTGTTTCTTTTGAAACACTACCCACATAATGAGGGCATTTACCAAGGTCGTCATCTAAAAGTAGAAAAGGTTCGTCAGGCTCAAGAAACTCATGCATCGCCTTTATTGAATTGTGCCCACCTTTTTCTGTCTTTGTTATAAACTTTGCAACAGGAAAATCCTTTAATGCTTTTTGATAGGTTTCTAATTCATCTTCGTGCACAATAAGATGAAGTTGCTCTTGCAAGTTTAAATCTTTTTGCGCCATAAGAAACTTCAAAGTTTGTTCTTGCACCATTTCAGATCGGCCATATGACCTAACGAATATTTTAGTCTTCATTTTCTATCTCCTCTTTAAGTTTTAAGCAGCATTCTTCAATTATTTGAAACACCAGTTGGTGAAGTTCAGTGCCTTTGGCAAAACCAGGATCTGGGATTTCATCTCTTTCAATAAGGTGTCCAAAGTATCTAATGTTTAATTTGGATAAGTCATATTGGGCCAGCATGTGTTTATAGTTTTTCTTATCCATAATATAAACCAAATCTAATTCTTCTAAATCACTTTGTGTTGCTTTCTTAGATCTTTCTTCTTCAAACAAATAATTATTGTCCGATGTTATCTTTCGCATTTTACTTGCAAAAAGTTTCCCTGAAGAAGACTTTTCCCCAACCGCATAAGAGCAACAATCAACCTGTGGGCAGATTTGCCGGAAAATAACTTCCGCCAACTTAGACCTGTTTATATTTCCATGGCAAATAAATCCAACTTTCATGAGAATAAGTCCAAAACATCATTTTCAAGTCTGTTTACAACCTGATCGTCATAACACTTCTTAAATCTGATAGTCAGTTTAACCCCAACTTCAAGATTTTGATTTGTAGCACCTTTTTCTTCTTTTAACACCACATAGTCTTTATGTAGGTTATGAAAAGCAATCATGGCTTTGCGGTTTGTGTCACCTGTTCTGTTTGTTGAGCAACCACCCTCGGCATTCGCTTGTTTTTCTTTTGTAATAAAGTTTCCCGTGTAATGAAGTCTTTTACCTGACTTTAATACTGAAAGGGGAACATGAAAGTCTTCAAAATAACGCAAAACATCATATCGAATGTTATGCTCAGCCAAATAATCTCTATTCAAGAAACAACAATGGCTTGGTTTTCCGTAGAAGTACTCGTCATCCCTTTCATGACTCATAAAAGAATTAGAAGTTCCACAATAAACATCTCCTTCTTGCAACCATTTTTCAAGAAGATCAAATAACTCACCAACTTCTTCTTCGGTGCATTTTCTTGTTCGGTATTTCTCACCGTCTTTATATCTTATGTACTGAGTTAAGTCGTCATCTAGCATACCAACATAAGGTGTATCGGCTTGCTCACATATCCACTGGCGTATTTTACCGATGTGCCCTACTACTTCCTCAGGTGTGTGTATAACATTTGGCCAATCATGGTTTTCGCCCTCTGGACAAACCAAGAAAACTCTAGACTTCCACCTTTCAGGTACTTGTTTAATTGTATGTTGTTTTCCAACTCTGTTATAGGTTGGTATAAACAGTTTCATTTGATCCATGTTTCCCCCTTACTTCCAGATTGAAATGATATTATTGGCGACTTTTTCTGGAGATATGTTTTCAATAGTCATCTCAATGCAACGGTCTTCTTCCTCTTCAGTTTCCCCACCGAACATATCAAAAAGAGAATTATCTGCAGGCTTGAACTTATTGGCAAAGTTTCTACATTTGGACTCTCTACCTCGGAGCCAAGTAGGATCTTGATTTGAACCTCTTTCATCCCTTCTTGCACCAAGTATTTCTTGAGATGCACCCATATAAACGCAAAGAACCTTTACATCTTCAAAAGACTCTAGTCTTGTTTTGCAAGGGTTTGTTGAAAAACGGTCTCCATCAAATATAGTCGCCTTATATTTTGAGTTGGGTAATATATTCTTTTCCCACCAATCGAGGCATATAGATGCCCCATGCATTGGTACTGTGTCTGAACCGTCAAAAGTCCCTACTCCGTAATGGCCAGCAAAGCATACATCTTCATTTACAGTGAACTTTACTGCACCATCATTCGGGTCTTTAAGGGTCTTATATTCTGAACCCAAAATCTCTCTTATTGCGGTTGTTTTGCCAACTCCTGGTGGGCCAACTACAAATACTGCGTAATGCATGATTTCTCCTTTTTCTTAATTTTCTATATATGATACCCTACACGAGATCTAAGAAACATTACTTTTTCTAGAATTCTACAACCCCTGAAATTAAAAAAGACCTCTTAAGCGAGGTCTTTTATTAGATTCTATTTTATTCCTTTACGGATTCGATAAATACCAGTGTTTATCTATCCAACTGTTAAGACCAGCCTTAAAGTCTTCAAATGCTTCTTCTTGATCCATGCCGAATTGTTCTTCGATCCCTGGTTCTCCTTCTCCCATGACGTCCGCATCTTTTGGCCAAAAAGTCAAGTTTAATATGACTTTTGCTTCTCCAAATCCATCTCGATCTTGCCTTACCATGTAATCTGAATCGCTGGCGTCAACAATGATAGGCTCCATTGTTGCTTTCTTTTTTAAATGGGCAAACTTAACACCTTTAATTCTTGGGAACTTGGTTTTCCCCATAGAGAACTCATCGTAATCAAACATACGATCTCTTTTCAGGGCTTTCTTTCCACCAACATAAGAACCATACTCCATTGCAAACCAAGCAGTATCTTTAGCATCTTTCATGGCTTTCTCATATGCCATTTTTCCGGACAAAACAGCCATTAATGCTTCTTGCCGAGCCATTCCGTCAGACCACATTCCAGTATTACCACTTGCTTTCCAACTAGCAGCAGCGATGCTATATAAGTCTTGGGCTTTTTGAACAGCCCAAGACTGAAATGGTTTCCACTCAGCCTGAACCCAACCTTTCATATCTTGGTCCCCAGTTTCGCTCATCCAACGGAATGCCCAATCTTGTAAAAGTGCTTTGAATTCTTTGGGGCTTGATATTCTGGAGATTTCGTCTGCATAGAACCACCCCTCTGCACCACTGAAAGACTTTTTGTTTAACTCGGCTTTGATTGATTTAATTTCTCTAGCAATTTTTGCTAGTTCTTGTTTGTTTAACATAATTATCCTCCTATGTCTTGAGTTATAATCTTTCACCGTATTCTTCGTAAAACCACGCAACATAATCTTCGAATATCATATCTAGTTCGTCATGTAAACCCCGAAGTCTTCTCATAGCCACCTTAATGGCTGAAGGATTTACTTCTGCATAATCTCGTGGGTCTTGAGAAGCGATTTGCTCAACTTGCTCTGAAACAGCATCTCCTAAGGAACACCAACTTTTCGCAAACTCTATGACATCGTATGAATCCATACTCAGAGCAACTTTATGGCTTGCTGTTCTGGTTTTTCTACAAGAAGTGCAACCGGAAGCCTTTCTAGACATTCCTCTGCGATAATTTCTATTATACATATTAACCTCCGCTATATACATATTTTGCTATAATCTTATTATTGATTTACTTCTTCTCTTCTTTATTCGTGTTCTCAGAAGCATACTTAACACCCATTATTGTTCCAATAATTGAAAAAGAGTTTGTAAGCAAAATACCAAAAAGATTGGACCATGTATTTCCAATAAGTGTTGTTTCTTCAGTTTGGTGGAACATAGCGAGCGCATACATACCTGTCACAATAACACCAACACCCATTATAACCCAAAGAGCAACTTGTACAATGTTTCCAATTAATTCAAACTGTGTTTTTTGTTGTATGAAGTCTAAATCATTAAGTGCTTCTTTTTTCGCATTTTCAGCCAGTTCGGCTGCTTTTTCTGCTTCTTGTAGAGCAGACTTCAAATCCGCCATTAGAGTTTCATTTTCTTCGGCTTTCGCCAAAAGTTGTTTAGATTGAAGTTCTAACTCTTTGGCTTTCCTGTCCAATTCTTTGTTTTGACTTTGCACTTGTTTCGTAACATCAAGTCTTTGTTTTCTTTTCGCTTTATCCGTATCTTTACAAGTTTGCACATATTCTGCAAACTGATCGTTTCCATCATACTCAAGAACCTTTAATATATTGCCTTCTAAGAGTATCTTCTTTTCCTCGGCAAGTCTAATTAGGCTGTCTTGTGTGTTTCTTGGAAAGATCATTATGCATAAACCTGAAAAGTGTTGCTACGATCTTTATATCCCGAATAGTTGTCTCTAAAAGATTCTAATCGAGGTTCTATCTCGTCTGACTTTACAATCCAAAATTGAGCACCTGCGCCTTTGGCTCTTTCAATTTCCATTGGGTCAGAAGAAGATGAGATCATGCCAATAACCACACCGTTTCCATAAAGGAAGTTAATCCTCCTTACAAGTTCAATGCCGTCATATGCTGAGCCAATTATGTTTAAATCAACAAAAACGCATTCGGGCTTTCCTGTTGCATCATGTTGCCATTGTTTGAACAACTCTTCTGCCTCTTCTGCCGAACTTAAACTTTCCAAAGATAGGGTTATGTCCAACATTGAGCAGGCATCTTCGAAAACCAGATGAAAAAGGTTTTCGTCATCCACCAATAATATACTGTTTATCATTTCTGTACTCATCTTATTTTCACCTTTATCATAGTGCCACCCTCTTCCTGTAAGTGTACAGACATTGGGAAACCGTGTTCTTGTAGTATTGCATGAGTTATATTTAACCCAAGCCCAGTTCCTGGTTCTTTTTGGTTTTCATTTCTAACATATGGTTGTGATAATCTATCAAAATCTTCTTGACTCATTCCGCGTCCGTTATCCATAATCGCTAAATGAAAGTCATCTACCATCGCAATAGCGACCATCTTAAACTCAGAATCGTTGTACTTTAACCCATTGCGTATCATGTTATCAATAGCAGTACAGAAAAGTGGCCCATTTACTATGGCTTTTGGGAGCCAGTCAATAGCAACTTGATCTGAATAAGCAGTTCTTGAAAGGAAATCTCTCAAGATGCCTGCCAAGTCATGTTCTTCTTTGTCAAGAACAGAACCCTCTTTAACAAGGTTCGTGAACTCTTTGACTCCCTCATATACTCTTTGCGTATGCTCCAAACCTTCTTTTAACAATTTGAGTGGTGCTTCTAGTTTCCACTCTTTGATTTGCTCAGGATTTAATCTTCTTTCTAAAGAACGCAATCCTCTGGGTAAATATGTATTGATTCCTGAATGCATGTCATGTCGGAGTATTTTTGCAGAATGTTCAAGATACTTGTTCTTCTTTTTGAGACTCTCCATAGTATCTGATAATTCCGTAATGTCTTGTCTTACTGAAATAAATCCAGTGTGATTTCCCATCTCGTCAAAGTTTGCCCTTATCCATGAATTGACAACATAAAATGATCCGTCTTTCTTTTTATTTCGTACAGTTGCAAACCAAATTGTCTTAAACTCTACTGTTGTTCGATACATTTTTTGCCAAAACTCTTTTGAATGATAACCTGAGTTTAAGATCCTATGGTCATGTCCAAGAAGTTCTTGTCTTGTGTAACCGGAAACAAAACAAAACTTGTCATTAACTTCAATTATTGTTCCAAACTTATCTGTTTTTGAAACCAAACAGGACTCTTCTAAGATTTCTTCTAAAGATATCTTTTTAAGTTTCTGTTTCTTTTGTTCCTCTAAGACTTCCCATGTTACAAGACCATTAGCAGGGATGTATAAACAAATACAAATAAATCCTGCTAAAACCATCTCGTATGAACAGTCCAGATGTCCCAGTACCACCAAACCTTGTATTATGAATAAAAGTGCGGTGATAAAGAAACAAAGGCCAAGCCCAACTTTCGCTCTGTGTGTTAATTTTACCATACTACTTCTAACAAATAAAATAATTATTGTTTGCAAGTCATCTGAATAGATATATCCAGATGAACTTCATCACCGATCAGCAGGGTACTCTTACCTCCTGCAATGTTGAAGTTCAAGTCCCAATCTTTACGGTTGATTTTGCCGTCAATCTCAAAACCAAACTTTGTTTTCCCATAATTGTCTTCATCATTACCATTGTAAACACCTTTCAAACAAACTTCTTTTGTTACACCTTTAATAGTGAGGTCTCCCCAAACTTTGAACTCTCCTTTTTCCTCTGTGGGTTCTAATCTCTTAGAACGAAACAAGATGTTTGGGTGTTTTTCAACATCAAAGAAATCGGGACTTCGTAAATGGTTGTCTCGGTCTGTTATAGAAGTATTGATTGAGGAAACTTTTATGTCTGCCCAAATGTAAGCATCGGAAAAATCCTCTTTTTCCGCAATAATTCCTGCGTCAAAACTTTCAAATCTGCCTCTTACTGTTGAAATCATAAGGTGCTTTATCTTGAACTCAACATCTGAATGTAAAGGGTCTAATAAGTATTCCATTTCTAATCTCCTATGGTAAGTGTGTGTTGTCTGTTTACATCTAAGTTTATTCTGAAAACTGTTCCAACTTCTAATCTCTCAGGCTCAATCCCAAAACCGTGTTGTTCGATGATTGCAACTGCTATGTTTAATTCCAATCCCTTTGGCTTAGCATTTTCTATTCGAACATATGGCTTGCAATACAACAAAAATTGCTCTTTGGATAACCCAACCCCATTGTCTTGAACACAAAGGATGTCAGGACTCTCCATATAAATCTTGACCCACTTGTTTGGCTTTTCATTGAATTGTAATCCACCTTTAATAAGGTTTTCTATCGCAATACAAAAAAGGTTTTCTTGTACAGGTACTGAGACCAAATCCGCAATTTGAACCTTATCTGAATAAGCAGTTCCTGAAACAAAATTATCTAAAATCTTCTTTAAATCGTGAACTTGTTTCTCTAAACAAACATCCTCTTTGATAAGGTTTGTAAATGCATGCACTCCCCAATATACCTTTTGCGTGTAACTGAGTCCCTCTTCTAACATCTGAATGTAACTTTGAAGTTTGTGCTCTTCTATCACTTCTTCCGGTAGGTTTCTTAATAAACCCTTCAATCCTCTGGGTAAATATGTGTTGATTCCTGAATGCATGTCGTGCCGAATAACTTTTGCTGTGTGCTCTAAAAAGATCTTTTGCTGCTGTAATGCCTCTTTATAATGTATCTGCTCTGTGATACCATAACTCATCTGATGGTACTTTGATAACCAAGCATCGTATGATGGCTTGTCTCCTGGCATAAACTCACCAACTCTGTAATGCGTTGGTACTCTAATTCCATGACCCTCTGTTACAAATACTGATGTGAGGAATATAGAAACTAACCGAAGTCTGTCGTATCTGTTTAATAATATAGACTCAATCTGTGCTGAATCCTCTTCAGCATATAAAAACCTTGGTGCTTCCATATGTTGATGAAATGCAAGTGGGTCATAATAATCTATTATGTCCCAACTCAAACTGAACCACTCGCCTTTTCTTGCTTTCATCTAGTTTCTCGTAGGGTATGGCCCAGCAATGCAAATGTAGTAAGATAATCCCTCACAAGGGTCTTCTATCTTGGGAAGTAAAAACTCTCTTATTCCATTACCTCCAAACTTTGTTCCTAAAAGAGAAAAAAGTGGTTGGTTGCTTTGTAACTCCATTGGCATTCCATTACACTTTACAAAATTCTTTGGTGCAAAGTTGTAAGGGAAAATTACAATTTGTCCGAGATAGTATTCCATGTTAAACTCCTACATTATTTGGGTGTAGATAAAATGTTTATTCTGTATCGGGGTTGGAAAAATACTTTTGAAAAATTACTCGCAACAATATTTGTGGATTTTGATATATGAAACCCAAATGAAAAACGTCTATTCTTTTTGTAACTCTTCCTCTTGTAAGTCTGTACTTCTCTATATCCCCTTTCAAGAAACCCTTTACGGAAATACTTTTAGATTTTCAACGCATAACCGATTCAGTGAAACTGAGCACTTCAAAGTGATGCTTGAGTTAGTCTATCGGTAATAAGTTTTTAGCCAGCAATGTACAAAAGAAAAAGGAGAGTATAGCACTCTCCTTTTCATTGACTTTGTGGAAGAGTGTTTTATGTTTTTCTAAACCCAACCCTTGGTTTTGATTCAACAACATCAAAGTGTGCACTCAGTTCAGAGTACCGAGGATCACCCAGAAGTTCTACTACATTTTTCTTGGCGGAGTAAGTCACCCTTTCAATAAGAAGTTCTTCAAGACCGGATATGGAACTAGGATCAACACCCCTTTTAAGTTTGAGTTGTGGACCCATAAAGGTCACTTGAACTTTCCCGCATTTTTCATGAGGGAACATACCGTCAAACATAAGGTGTGTTTCATCATCTTGTTTTAGAGACACAGCCCATACCCTCAGTTTTTCTTTCAAAGATTCAAGTGCTTTGTCTATTTCCCCTCTATACTCAGAAAGAAGAAGAGCAATACCAGCGATTTGTTCAGGAGAGAACCCTTCACCATTAGCGGCATCTAGAAGTTCATTTATATCTATTTTGTTTTTCATATCATACCTCTTCATGTCCAGAGGACTGGCCGATTACTCGGCGCAGCCCATATGGAAGTTTCCTTTACCACGGATGTTAATACATTCAGAACCAGCAGGGATGTTTTCCTCACACTTAGAGCATACCGTGGTTATGACGGAAGTCATAACTTTCCACCCCTCTTTCAAATCAGGAGTTTCTTGCTTAGGAGCAGAAGTTTCTTCTTGAACTTCTTCAGTTACTTCTGGCTCTTCAACCACAGGCTCAGGGTTCAGTGCTTTTTCAGTTTCAGCATCTAACTCAGCAGCGAACTTTGCAATCTTACCGAAACTAGCAACTTGGCAAGAGCCAGCCAATGGGCAAGTTTTACATTTGCCTTTAGGAACATACTCACCAAAGCATCGGGTTCCCATCAGAGCAATTCTTTTGAGGCCAGCATCTTCAGCATAGACTTCATTATCAACAGCAGTTTGGGTAGGTATCCAAGCAACACCACCAGAGTTGGTTACAACAGCAACTGCAGAATCATCAGTAGAACCAGTAGACTCAGGCATAACTTCTCCAGTAGATTTGATAGAGTACCAGCCACGAGAACCATCAACCTTTTCAGTGAGGGAGTCAAAAGCAGGTGAATAAGTAGACCAGTCAATGGGCTCTGGAAATTGCTTGTAAATGTGGGAGTTCATAATCTCTGACACATTTTGGGCAGAGAGTGTAGCGAACATGGCCACAAGGTTTTCACGATACCCGAGAGCAGGGTTGTGGTTGAGGTTGGCAGCGATGGACTTCGAACAACGAGTCATAGTTATCTCCTTTGGGCTTTTCAAGCCACGAGGTTGGGTTACATACACATAAGGTTCTATAATTAGAAAAACATACCCATAAGGAAAACTTTCTTTTGTTTTTCTTTGAGGCTCTGTAAAGCCCCAGAAACCTTTGCACTCATATAACGGTATAAACCCGAGTTGCTCTTCGCTTGCATAGGTTTATAAGGTATCCTCCGGCTTGCATTCGTAGTGTTCTTTTGGTACAAATGAACCCCTCTAAGAGAGGGGTTCAAGTTACAGGGATGAGGGATGATTTAGTATTCATCTTCCTCATCATCAAAGTCCATATCTAGGGAGTTAGAGTTTGGATCAGCAAGTCGCTTTGCCTCAAACTTATTATCAGGGTCAAGCCCATCAAACCAACATTCCATAGCCATACCAAGCAAGTCCTTAGGCATACGACCTTTGCGCTCATTAAGAATATCAAGGGCATCCTCACAGATGTCGTTTAACCCTCTCATTGTAAGTTCGGCGATGATATCACCATCCTTAATGGCTTTTCGGAGAGAAGCAGTACAGTTGCCCAAACCTCTCCAGAAGTCATCCCCTACAAGGGCAGCCAACTCGGGGTGGTTTGCCTTTAGAACATAACTTTCATCATCCCAGTGCATAAACTCAGCCTCAATCTTCTTACCAAGACGATCCATGATGGACGCATCAATAGGGTTAGAAGATACCATACGACCTCGGGAGTCCCCTGTACCTACCGAGTTTGCGGTACAAACAAACTGAGCAGTGTGGCCAGAAACTGGATCACGGAATAGGGGAACTGTTTTTCCAGAGGGAGACTTGATACGACCGGAAATACTATCAGTCAACAAACGGAACCACTCAGCCTGAACGGTATCTGCACGGTCAACATCCGAAAGAAGGAATAACGGTGCTCGACGAACTCCGTTCTTGTCAGCGATACCCTCGGTCACAGCCTTGTAAGCATCACCGATGTCCCAGCCAGTACCGTTTTGGTCCATAGCACGGATATAGAACTCAGGAGCAATGTCCTTACCAGTCACAAACTGCATCATGTATACAGGACGGCGAGTAAGGTAGGAGAAAGCATGAACAACGGAGTCCTTACCAGTTCCGGCTTGGCCCCAGATGTAACAGTTACGACCGTTCACCAAAGCACGAAGAGCGCGACCAAATACTTTCTTGGCTCTACCCTTTGTAGGAAAGCGATAATTCTTAGGCATTGGAAGACACTCATCCTCAGACATGTTAATGTCGACTGGGATGTCGTAAGAGCCCATTTTGACCGAAAGGTCTTCAGGGTTTTGGGTAGATCGACGAGAAACAGAAGAACCAGCATTCATCTTATCGATGAGGTCTTGAGATACAAGACCGTGGCCAGGATTTTGAGCAACATACTCTTGAGGAGTCAGGTTGTGCACCTCACGAACATGGTCCAGAAGACTGTGGGATTTGTGGCCACAAAGAGCGCAAGAAACACGGTTATCAACAGCAGTAGAAGTAGTCATGATTATCTCCAATCATTAGGGGTTACATATACATAAGGTTCACGAAAAAACAAAACATACTCTAGGGGAAAACTTTTTTCAAATAAATAATTCTTTTTTGAATGCCCTATATATAAGGTGGTATGAGAAGCATCTTGTAAAAGGGGGAGGAGCCTTTTCAAGCCCTTCCCCACACTTCCCCCTCCGGTTATACTTATTTCCCGATACGACCGTCCATTCGGGCTTTCTTGGACTTGGTAGGAAACATAATTCCATCAAGGATAGAAAGCAACTGCTTAGGAAGTTCCTTAACATTAGGGATTTGGATGTTGTTTTCTGGGAACTGGTATTCCACGGAAGAGCAGTACGACCCGATACCTACCCCAATCACATGGATGCCTGCTTCTTTAGCCAGACGGATTTGGCGATTAACAACCAGAGGACAGTTCGCTGCACCATCAGTAAGTACGATGATTACACGGTGGCGTTCAGGACGTTCAGAGAGTTCTTGCATGGCATACTGGATACCGTCCGACAGAGGAGTTCCTCCGCAAGCAGACACATTAGAGAAACGGTCAAGACACATATTCATCTTTTCGCCCCAATCTTTGAAAATGTCTACAACAACAGAGTTGGTACGGTGGTACTTATCAGGACCCTCGCTGTAGTATCCGGTATTTTCGCGGATTTCTTGGTCATCCTCAGTATCACCATAGTTCCATCTTCCATCACGTGGGCCACATACCATAACTGGCGCACCCAACTTATCAAGTGGCTCAGCAATCGCTATCGCACCTTTGGCCGCATAAACTTGATTATCCCCTCTCATTGAACCTGACTGGTCAATAACCAACCCAACTGCAAGAGAACAATCTTGCTTGTTTTGTTCTTGAAAGTTTGGTCGAGTAGGACGTCGCCCTGACTTGATTTCTACCATACTTGAAACAAGACGTCGGTCAGATAAGGTTCCGGCACGAGTTCCGTGAATAACTTTCTTAGAACGAGCCATCAAAAACTTGGAACGCAACTTGGTAGTGATAGCAGCAACCTCTCCACGAACAGAGTTGCGGTATCTTTGAGCAGTCCCTTTATTTCCTTTCCGAACGATACGGACTTCATCATTGTCAGCAAAGTAAGGTCTCCAGTATTGCTCATTCTCAAGCAGGTCATCACCCAAACCGTCAAAGTGTTCAGTAAATGCCTCATTATGACCTTTGAGGTCAATGTCTGACTCTTCAGCATCTTCCATTTGATTTAAGAGTTCTTCGAGCATTTCCGCCATTGCCTCTCTCTGGGCATTGTCCTCTTTATCAACAAAATCAGAACCACCAGCATCCCTTTCTCCTTTAAGGTCTTCAAAACCTTGTTTAAGGTCTTCCAACATATCACGAAGATCTATAGTGTTCTCGCCGGAATCATTACCGTCATAACCCTCACGGTCAGAACTATCAGACTTGTCAGAACTATTTTGGTCAGATTCAGAAGTTTCTCCCTCAGAGCCCTCTCCTTCTTCTTCTCCGTCAGAACCCTCATCACCGTTTTCCCCCTCGGAGGAATCACCGTTTTCTCCATCTTCAGATCCGTCACCGGACTCACCGTCAGAGTCTTCTGAAGTTTCACCCTCTTTCTCGGAATCACCGGAACCGTCACCGTTTTCTTCAGTTTCATCAGAATCATCAGAACCTTCACCATCACCATCGGAAGAGTCTTGGTTTTGGTCTTGGTCCATCATGTCATCGGTTTCTTCCCCTTTTCCAGAGGAGTCCTGGTTGTTGTCCGTGGGAAGAACAGCAAGTTGTGAGTTAAAAGCAATCAATTTCATGTTATCTCCATATTATCAGGGTTACATAGACATAAGGTTCGGGGAACGGGAAAACATACCCACCCCCGAAACTTTTCTTCTTATCTTTCTTCTTCAACAAGTTCCATCTCCAGTTCTTGTATTCCGGTTTCTTTATCGGGAAGCCCAGCAGAAGTGATTACAACAGTTTTTCCTCGATGCGGGCCAACTTTCAACTTGGCTCGGTCACCCACCTTAAATATAGGTGGTTTCTTAGAAGTTACTTGCTCACCAGCACCACCCTCTTCATCATCACCGTATGCGTCGGCTTGATCAACCTCTCTTGGGGGTTGGTTGTTATCAGGTGGGTTTGACATCTTATTGTCATCTTTTTCAGGATCTTGAGCATTCTTGTTAGCATTTACAAGACAAGCAACAACTTCCATTGCTAACCAAATACAACCCATATCATCTTCAGCAGATAGATTAATGGCTTTCTTCAACAATGGCTTCAAAGGACCCTCAGTTACAAACTTGAATGCCTCTTCTGAGCGAGATTTATACCCTGCAAGGGTTCTTTGAGCAAGAGGTGTTTTATACCCAAGCCCCAAGTCTCTAAACGTCCCACAGATAACTGACAGTTCTTCATTTTTGCCAGTAGAACGATGGGCATTGGCCTCACGACCCTCTTTCTCCATATTCAAGACGAAGTCCTGAAGTTCTTCAAGTTTTCTCTTCATTCCCGGGAACTTCTCGATACCACGTCTTTCGATACGGATGTCCTCAATAATGTTGGACCAAATCATCAGAGGTCCGGTGAGGCGAGACCAGTCAGAAACAAGATCGAACCTTTCAAAGAATGGGATAAGAACCTCTCCAGGAGTAATTTGTCTTTTGCAAGAAAAGATACTGTGAAGTGCCTCATGATATGCACCACCTACAAGGGCAAGTGCAGTACCTCTATCAAGTTCCTTCGGGGTAGTGGCAATCACTATTTGTTCAGCAACATAACTTCCACATGCATATCTTACCCAATATCTCACATCTGACTCGTCTGGCCGACGGTTTCGGTTGATTCTCAACCATTCGCACATCGCCCCCAAAAAAGCACGTCCTGTCCAGTTCGCTTTATTGTAAAACTGAGCACCCTTAGAAGTTACAGGAACAGAAGGATGTCCAGCAGGTGTGAGTACGGCATCAACAGATGCCTGGTGAGAAGCAGCCCACTTCGCTGAATCAAGTGGTTTGAGGTTTCTTTTACGAGCCATTTTGGCCTCCATTTATCAGGGTTACATACACATAAGGTTTGAAAAATCTAAGAACATACCATTAAGCATTATTTTCTTGGTATTCTATTGGGATCCCACACACACTATATAAGTGTAACCCCGAAATCTCCGGAACGATACAAACAAGTTCCCCATTCATCTTGAAAGACTTGAATGTTTTTCCCGTGGGCACGATATACTCAACTTCTTCAAAACCAGGAGGAGGGTCTTCCAATTCTAGGTGGTAAGCATACCTGCGCCATACTACCCAACCCTCTTCAAGAGAGACCAGAAAATCTGTTTTTTGGTTGTGCCCGAATGAGTACTTATAAGAAACACCGTCGCATCTGGTTATGTCTTTTTTGAAAAGTCCCGTATTTCTTTCCCACTCATTTTCGTTAGGGTTTGACCAGAAAGCCAAAAACTCTTCTCCTTTTCGGAGGATCACATACCCTCCAGTCTCTAGTGTATTTGCGGCATCAACATTTGACATTTTAATTCTCCATACAATGAAGGGGGTCCCGAAAGACCCCCAGCCGGATTAGGCTCCGTATGCAATCACACGGAGTTGCCGACGGTATTTCCAAGCCAATTCTTTGGCAATATCAACTCGGTCAGTCATTTGACCAGCACGACGCATTTGGCCAGCAGGGCGACGACGGAAAACACCGTCTTTTGCCGCATCCTCACGAGTGGTTTTATCATTCCAACCGAACCCCATCATCCATTCGGCGAGAACAGAGCCATGAGTTGCATCGGCTTGTGAGAAACCGATCCCATTATCATGAGAGGTATATTTGCCAGCCTGCTCATCTTCAGTTTGGCGTTTCCAGATAGCCAGGACGCCACGGAATGCAGCCATTTCTGCTTGGGGTCCGGTCAGGAAGCCATCAATTTTTGCTTGGTTTGCTTTTTCGATTGCGATTTCTGCTTTTGTACGACGAGCCATTTTGATCTCCTTTGGGCTAGAAAGCCACGGGATTGAGGTTGGGGTGCAAGAGCCGATTAACTTATCAGCCCTTACAAATACATAAGGTCCGTTAAATCTCGAAACATACTATAAATGAAAACTTTTCTTAAGAAATCTCTAAAACCAACAATTTAAACACCACTGATCATCATAATAAGGTGAGTATGATGCGTCATTACTGCTACAACGACTACAGCGCAAGCCTGAAGGCTTGTAGGAGCCTTTTGGCTCTTCCTTAGGTATAGTTTCGAGTTTCGACCATTCGGACTTTTCAGAAGGTTTCTGGGGCTGCTCCTCTTTCACTTCTTCTTTCTTTTCTCCGAACATCTCTTCAAACAAATCATCTAATTCCGCCATTGCCCAACCTTTTTTGTATTTCTAGCCCATACCCTTTACCGTCAGCCCATACCCACTTTCTCATTAGATAGACTTGAAAGTGTTTAGTTTCCATCATGAAACTTGCATGGTATATGTTTCCCTCTTCTACAAACTCTAGAATCACCCAATTTGAAGAGTTTTGCCACATCTTTACCCTCGGATTTGCTCTCCAAGTATTGTAGAAGTCCCAAAACCCGATCTTGTAATCAAACACGAAGATTCTCAAGGTATGCTTTCAGGTTTTCTTCTTTTCCAGGTCTCCAGTGAAAAGCCATAAATCCGTTATCCCACCATTGTTTACAAGTTTTCTCGTAATCGTCGATTAAAACAGCATCCTTATCGGCATAATTCACTTTTTCTGCGCGAGGAACTACGATAACCTCAAACTCAGAACCCAAAACTTCTCGGATCCACCTTGTTTTGTCTTTTACAGCATGATCTCCGATCGGAGCACTTAAAAACTTGATTTGATATCCTGATTTTTGCACAATCTCCCAAACACCATTATCCAACAAGGGAAGTTCAAAGAAAAATCCGGGCATTGCTGCTAGTTTGTATATTAAAGGTCGGCAAACTGGATCATTTACTTCATCTTCACTCAAAACTCGGTGCTCAGTGCCAAACTTCGCGATAAACTTCGGCATGTGTTTCTTGATAGTCTTGCTGTGGCTGTATAACTGCGGGTCGTTAGTCATCTCAAACACCTTTTTGCTGAACCCTGCGCAGAAATCTGCAATGCAACCATCCATATCTTGATAAATTGTAATCATATTAACTCCTCTTATGCAAACAATTATTACTTTACAGAGTGTTGAAACATACCCTACACCTTCAAATCTTTTGGGTATGTATGTTTACCATCAATCATTGCACACTTAACTCTGTACGCAACCGTAGGATAGTCCTTACCTAGATAGATACAAACACCGTTCTTCTTACCTCCGGATCCTTTGGTTTGCGCTCTGCTTTTTCTGCGAAACCTCAAAGTGCTCTTGAAACTTAGTTTAAGGATGTGGTCTCTAAATGTGGGTGCTTCTTGTAAATCAGGCATTGCAAAGAAATGAAATGTGGAAGAGGTACTCTTACGAAACCCGCAATGTATAACACCCTGTTTATCCGCGAAGAATAAGCACCATGAAGATCTTGTGTAATGGTGCACCTGAAGTAGTCTTCCTGGATGCCCCTTCATCAAGGTTGGTAACTCATTCTGATCAGCAATAGCAAATCGATCATTTCCAAATGTTACTTCTAAAGCCACTTTACACCTCACTTCTTCAAAATCTTGTTCAACTTCTTGTTCAACTCATCCAATTTTGCAGGATCTTGGTCAGAAACCCAAGACTCCATCGCTGCTTTGACGGGGTCAACAGGCTTGATAGCATTTAACTCAGCCCAAACCTCATGGTGCCGAGGGTGGTCTGGGTTGTTAGCAGCCATCTCCCACTCAATCTCTGCTGCTTCTTGAGCATCTTCAGCCAAGCCAAAAAGAACTTCAGCATCTCCAATCACAACACCAGCAACAGCATCGTCTGGGTCATAGTCAGGAGAGTTCTGCACTGCGAGGATTAGGTCAGACAGCAGATCACAATCAACCTCTAGTGGTGGGTGAGAAATAATGTATTGGGCCAAGGTTTTAAGTTCAGTCATGGGGTTCTCCAAGTTAGACTATTCAAAGGGTACATAAACATAAGGTTTTGAATTAGGTGAAACATACTCTAAGCGCAAATTATTTTCGGGGAATTGGGTCTACTTTAATGAATGATTGGTGATCAGCATAATGCCCACTATACTCACGATGATAAATGTGGAACAAATACTCAATACTACTCTTCGTCATGTGGTGTACAATTTGGTCAAAAGAATACTCTTGCTTGTAAAGACCTTTTATAGTCTGTGCTTTTTCATCAACCTCTCTAATCACCATAGTAACTAGATCACCCTCGGTGAACACACAAACAACTTGTCCAACTTCTAAATTCATATTTACTTTCCTTTTATTTGTTTGATTTCTTGCTTTACAGATTTTGGTAAGTGTGGGAAACTTACTGTTTCGGGACTTGCGTCTTCATCGTCTTCGATAAAGTAGACCTCAAACCAGTCATCTCCTTCCCAGTCTTCAATATTTGCTTTTTTGGTTTTGTAGATTTTCGCACAGGCTTTCACTTCTTGCGGGTCTCCAGACTCAAAACATTCAGAGTCCTCTGAGTCTCCGATTACGAAAACAACTCTACCAACCATACCATTGTATTCAATCATTTTATCTCCAAGTTAATCATTCTTTACATAAACATAAGGTCTTGAAACAAGGGTTCCATACTCTCTATCACACTTTTCTTGAATTCTTCTTGCGACCCATCGACTCCATGTTCAATTCAGGTTGCGCTGTTTTGATTAGTTGCGTTTCTTCAGCATGACACTCTTTCTTGCCTCTTACAACTTTGACCACACTTACTTTGAAAGCACCAACACCATGCTTACGAACATTGTCATAAAATAAGGTGTCTCTCTTGTCAACAAGAGCATTATATTGATGCGCTGTCCAGCGAGCCTTAGCAGACTTTAAGAAAGCACGACCTCTGGCATATGTCATGCCAATGTATCTCTCTCCAGTATGCACATTCAAGATCTGGTAGATCACGTGGTTTCTGTCAGTTCTTCTTTTTCTTCTTTTTGTAGCCATTAAGTGCCTCCGTTACATTTACATAAGGTCTGACTCTTGTGTAAACATACTTTGAGTGCAACTTTATTTACACTTTTACAAGCCGGAGGATTAGTTCTAACAGCCTTTTATGTCCTTAAAGCACATTTACACCTATATATGTACAGAAAGGCGCAAACACTTATTAAAATAAATCTTTCCTTTATGGTATGTTATTTGCTTATACAAACCTTATGTTGAATGTAAGGCTCCTTGTCTTACCAAAAGTTGGCTGCTTTTGTTCTGTCTTTGTTTTTATGAGGGTGGGTTTGGCCACCACCCTTTCTCTCTCTTTTGGGGCATTTCTCATGAATGATGTAATGGAACTTTCCGATTACCAAAATCTTTTAACCTCTTACCTTGCTGGTGAGGCAACACTTACTGACCAACAGAAGTTTGATTACTTAGATGTATTCTTTAACTATCTGAGTGACTGTAAGTCTCTTGCTTTCCCTATTCATGTAATGAAACAGTTTGCTAAAGATCTAGGGAATCCTATGTTTAATGGCCATCCTGTTCTTCTTCACCTAGATATGATTGTGTAATACAATCTGGTGTTGTTCCTTAAAAACCTCTTCCTAGGAAGAGGTTTTTTGCTTCATTGATGTCACATGGGGATGAACCTTATGTAACTCACTGTAAAGGGTAGAACAACACCATGTAATAGTATATGTGTTAAACCGATAATATGGTGCTGCTTACAATTCAACACACTAGATAGATTATATTTTTAACACAGGTTTAGGAGAAATAGCAATAACCACCCTCTGCTGGCGCAGAAAAGGTATCTGCTGTTCAAGAACTCAAGAAAAAGATCAAAAAACAACAAGAACAACCCTATTAAAAGGGAGTACACAAAGGAGAATGGAAAGGGGAGGTAAAAGGGGATATTCAGTTATTTTTGGGGATCGATTTGTTTTCTTATAATTTGCAGTTTAGCCATAACATCAGTAACTATGTTTATTTGTTGCTTGTTTAAAGAAGAGTCTTTAAGAAGATGTTTAAGCAGGTTGGTTATTTGCAGCAGATCTTGTTTAGAGTCATTCATATTTAACACCTTTTAATAGATACATTATTCATATAGGTATAGTGTTATTATTATACTCTAGGAGACAAACATGGGAACCAAGATAGTAGCAGATAAGATAGGAAGAAGCACAAGTTCCACACTTATGACAGACGGTAGTTTAACCATAGGGGATTCAACTGACGACAGAATGATAGTTAATGCACGGATAGCAAGCAATTTAACACCATCAGTTAACAACCTATACAGTTTGGGTTTAGATACTCATCAGTGGAATAATGCATATATCAACACATTGCATTTAGCAGGAAGTGCAGGTTCTGCCGGTCAGATGTTATACAATTCAGGAAGTGGAGAGATTGGAGCAACCACAACTATATACACAAATGGAACATCATTAGGTATAGGGAACTCAACACCAACGCATAGTATAGATATAGTCAGTCAAGTTGCGAATGGCAGTAGAATTAGATTACAGCAAAATCAACAAACAAATGCCGACGGACCAGACATAAAGTTTCAAAGAGCAAGAGGAACAGTAGCAGCCCCTCAAGATTTAGAAACAGATGATTCAATAGGAAGATTTGAGGCATTTTCATATTCAAGTGGAAGTTCAAATTACATATCAAGTGGTAACTTTGGCTGGCTTTGTGTAGACGATTTTGGAGAGGGGAATTCAAAGTTTACACTTCAAGTTCGTGTTAGGAACGATTCAGGGAATTCCGTATTAAGAACAATAATGCAATCAGACCCTTCAGGACCAATTGTATTTACAGGAGATTTGAACCCAAACACAGATACAAGTTTTGATTTAGGTTCAGAAACAGGACCAAAGCGATGGAATAATGTATATGCTTCAAACATAAAGCCAAGTACAATTACAGCAGTTACTGCGGGAACATCGTTCAGTGGAAGTTTTGATTTTAGTTCAGCAACAATTTCAAGTTTTGTTGTTTCAGATTTAACAGTTTTAGATGGGGTTGTAGAAAAGACTTCTAATGTAACTGGGGCAACTGGAACAGTTACATTAGATTGTTCAAACGGGCATATTTTCTTTTTGAACTCTATTTCTGGAAACATAACCCCATCATTTACAAATGTTAACATAAATACTCAGGGTTTTGCCACAGCAACAACATTAGTTTTAGAGCAAGGTAATCCTGCATATTCTCCAGGATCAACAGTTTCAATAAACGGAACTTCAGTTACAGTTCAATGGCAAGGAGGAGCACTCCCAGTTGGAACAGTAAATGGATATGATGCAGTTTCATATACTATAATGAACAACGGAGGAACATTACTTGTACTTGGGCAATTAGTTTCATTCGGATAACAGGAGTATATCATGATTAGTTCATTTTCAGGTTCTTTTGCAGCAGGGAGAAGACCAGCAGAAACAGAAGATTGGTCACCTAGCAATATAACAACTGCGGGTTGGATTGATGGTGCTGACGAGAGTTCTTATTCATTTAATGGCAGTAATGTTTTGACAGACATTACTGATAAGTCCGGGAACTTTGTTGGGGTAAATAAGTTGGAAGTTCAAGGAACACCAACTGTTAATAACACTTTGAATGGGGATAGAGTTTTCACTTTTTCATCTGGGTCAAACGAGGCAATCTGCGCCGAAGGAGACAGACCTATTTCAGATTCAAGTGGCAATCATTGGGCAATAGGTGTTTACTATGTTCAATCTATAAATAATACAAGAAACACTCTTTGGTGTTTTGATACAGATGGTAGTAGAGATTATGCTATTAGTTCAAGTACTTCAAGTGGTAATGTTTTTGAGGGCGAACTAGACTTAGATGGTGGAAATAGCATTATCAGTGGTGTTTCAAAACTCTTGTGGTCATCTGGTTTTAATAGACAAGTTTGGGTTATTGTTGCCACTTATTTCTATAAGTCTTCTTCGGATGCTAACGGAAATAAGATAGTTGTTAGGAGAGATGGTACTGATGTTGCAACATCTTCTACTTATTCAAACAGCATAACCCAAAATCAAACAATGAAGATTATGCGGAACCGTTCTGGAGTATTCCTTAGTGGAAGATGTGCAGAGTGGTTTTGCGTTGCAGATATCCCTGGCACAGGACCAAACGATATATCGGATGTACAAAAAGCAGAGGGATACCTCGCATGGAAATGGGGTTTAGAAAGCAGTCTTCCAAGTGGGCACCCTTACAAGAACTCTCCCCCAACTGTTTAGAGATTATTGAATGCTTCTAGAGCATCCTCTAAGCAGGAGAACACACCCCTTTCCTGTTCTTCTTCAAACATTTCAGGATAATCAACCAAACATTTATTCGCAGAGTCCCACTCTTGCATTCCCGCAGACCATATTTGAAGAGGGTCTTCTTTAAGGCTCTCTATCGTATAGTTTGGATTTTGACCTGTAATGAGTTCATACTCGTCCTCATCATCGTATATATAACCAACGATAACACCATTATCGTTAAAGATAATGTGGTGGTAACAAATGTGTTCTGTCCAAAGAGGTTCTTCTCCTTCGCACATTTCATTAGTTTTAGTGGAAGTGTTTAACTTTACAACTTTCATGCGGACTCCTTATGTAATAGTTACATACACATAAGGTTTTGTAATGTTTAAATCATACCATACTTTAAGTTATGTACAATAATATAAAACACGATGCAAAGAGCAATAGCGCCATCAGTAACAGGTTTGGGTCTCTATCATCTTTCATCTTATTCCCCTTATTATATGCGCCCGAATGACCCTTTTAACACTTGCTTGTTTAAGTTTTACTAAGAACATTTTTGCAACTTTCTGTACATTAGCAGTCTTATTTATAGGAAGCAGCCGACTGAGCCATTCTAAGATTATTCTTGGAATAGATCGATTTCCAGAAGAGATAAAGTTTCCAAGTGCTTCGCAAAATGCTTCTTCAGGATTTAACCCACCATAAATCGACACAGGACTTCTTGGAACAGTAATAGTTGTTTCAACCCCATCCTTTTCTCTGTCTCTTAATAAGACTGCAAAGTCTCCTTTTGTATGCCCATTATACCCAGTAGCATATGTAAGATTTTTTCCTGACCATATAGCAAGTTGCATGCCAAGAATAGGGAACTTTTCTAACAGTTTCGGATCTCTAACATCTTCAAAATTGTGTTTTTTCATTATATCAACAACATATTTCAAATCAAGTTTTTTGGAGTAGTCTTCTTTAATAAGTGCGTTCCAAATCTTTTTTTGGTCGGATCTTAGAAACCGATGCCATATATGATGCCCCATTTCATGTGCTATTGTAGTGGCAAGTTGTCTGGGGTTTTCTTTAAATGCATCAGGCCAAATATAAAGTTCTTGTTTTTCTACAGAGTATCTTCCCAAGTACCCCCTTTCAGCACCTTTGGTTGCAACATAGTCAAAATAAACTTTGATTGGAACAGTTGTTTTAACCATAAGAGGAAATCTTTTATTTGCATTGGTTTTATATATCTTGAGTGCTTGTACAAGTTTTTTAAACGACTCTTTGTGCGATCTTTCTCTGTACTCTACAAAAATTATTCGAAACCCTTCAATTTGAACTACATCTTCTTGCCTTATCACACCCCTATTCGTAACACCCAACATTTCTAATTGTTCGGACAAAGCATACAAAAACATTCTTGCTTCTTCAATTTTTTCGAGCGGACTTTTACGGAGCATATTGTTTAAGTAAGCATACCAACCTTTCATATTATGCTCGTCGGCTTGCCTTTGAGTCATCGGCTCAAAGGTTTTCAACATGTCGAGTATCATCTTTGGCGCACCGCCATTAGGATACATTTGTTTTAACATCTTAAGTTTTTCGTCATACTCTGGGTGCGTTCCTGGCTCTCTCCAAAGAACATTATAAAGACTATGTTTGGGGTCTAGGATTTTTCCCTCATAGTCTACAACATTCCACCAAACTTTGAAATCTTTTCTAGGTATCAAACTGGATAATGCGTTGGTAAGTTTGTTAATGTTAATTTCTACACCAGTTTGTCTAGTTAGGTTTTTTACACTCCACTCAAAGTCTGCGCCCTCATTATCATACCAACGAAGCAAAGAATTTGACCACTCAACCAAGTTGCTTGGTGTAATCTTTTTTTCTGTAAAGTTTTCCCACAAAGTTTCTAGAGGCTTTAATAGGTCGTCGATCTCTTTTTTGTTGAGTTCAAAGATACGACCTTTCTTATTGTAGGTTTTAGAGATTCTGTCATCTTTCATCGAACGATCATCCACAGACCGTTGTCTTCCCAGGCTCTACCCTTTTTCTTGAGTTTGTTGAGAAGTCCGAATGCTTTGTATTCGGACATACCTGCTTGTTCAGCAAATTCCCACAATTGAAGCCAAACTCCTTTTTGTACTTGGTTCAAGTTTGAGGTTACATATAAATGGGCGACTTTCTTTGCTGATGGTTTTTTCATATTTAATCCAAACGAAGATCCGCGATCCCTAGTCTTTTAGCGACTTTGTACCCATCAAAGTAAAACATCTTTCCCGAGCCACTGGCAACTTCTTTTATTTTTCCATTTTTAATGGAGAACAAAGACCAACCTTGTATTTCTTCTTCATATTCTTCATCTATGTACATTTGCTCATAATCATCCCAAACCTCATCAATGAGTTCTTCAATCGAAGAAGTGTCGAAACCCATATAATAAGTATCGGTTTTTATATCGTAACCACCGTAGCATTCTTGCATAAAATTGTAACCGAATTGAGGATCCATGAACTGATCTTCAATTTTGTCTGAATACCTAACGATAAACCCAACAATGTCTTGACCTTTATAGGTTACATCTGGCCAAACTTTATCAGATTCTTTTTCAAGGTCTTTGTTAGAACCAGGAAAGTCAAATATTTCCAATTTGCCTCTTCCTCTTTGTGCTGCTTTTCTACAAGAGTGACATCTTTTGGACGCTTTTCTTGCCGAAAAATTTCTTCTGTCTATTTTTCTTCCGCGCATTTTAATTCCCCTTAATGATTTAACATTATTCTTTAAGTATAAATAATCTATTTAATGTATCTAAATCTATCCCAGATCTCTTTGGTTCTGTTTTTGGCCAAGCGCATAGAAGAAGGACCTCCTGACCAAAAATGTTTTGCAACAGTAGAACCAAACACGCAGTCAGAAGGAAAATGAACTCCGGCTTGAACTCTTGAAAAAGATATATTGTGCGCCAACCGCATAAATATTTTTCGGTGGTTAGGATAAAGAGAACTCAAGTAAGAACCTATCCACTTACTTTGTATTGTATGCCCACTTGGGTAAGCAGGAGTGTGCCCAGTTTGAGTATCGAATTGTGGGAAAGGAATCCCAAAGTGTTCAGCATACTGATAAGGTCTGGCACGGTTATAGTGGTATTTAAGTTTCATAATTGGAACAACCAAACTCTTCTCGATTTCTCGGAGTTCGGTTTCTCTGTCTTCTTGAATACCTAATTCAAACATCAATTCTAAAAACAACTCCAAGAAGTCTTTATCGGACCTTTCAATAAAGACTTTGTTGTTCTTGAAGTCGGAACGCATAGTGTCTAAAATAAACTCAATTTCCTTTTTTGTGGCGGGAGCACTAGGAGGATTTACAATAGGGAGTTCTACCTGAAAAATTGGATCCGTTTCTTGCAACAGTGCTGATATATGTTTATCCGGTGCATCCGACATTAATATGTAGTGCATAATTATCTCCTATTAGAAACCGAATTTCTCCAAAACCATTACAACATAGTCTTCCCAAGGTAGGTTGTATCTAAGTTTTTGTTTTTTGTAAATCGTTCTTCCGTTAATTTTAATCTCAAGAGAAGCACCATCAAAATACTCGTAGATTATTTGAGCACTTAACCCATCTTTAACAAGAGTGGCAAGCACTTTCCAATCAAAACCAACGGTTCCTTCTTCTGAAACAAGAACATCAACACTCTTTATCCCTGCTTCAAGTTTTCTTGATATATCAAGAACCCTTTGATTTAGTTGTTTTTCCAAATAACGGTTAGCGATTCTTTTTGAACTTGCTTTTTTCTTCTCTTTCTTCTCTTTCTTCTTATCTTTATCTTTAGAAAATGTTGGGGTTCTAACAGGTTTCTTACCTTTCGATCCTTTTTCTGCTTTCATCTTTTCTTTAGCCAACTCAGCCCTCTCTTTTTTCGGCACATCATATGCTTTGTTTCTAGGCATACATTTAAGTGGGTTATTGCCGTTGTTTGTGACTTCTTTCCAGCCTTTTTCTTCTGAGATACCGCAGGGTCCCACTATATCTCCTGGTTCATATTTCTTTTCATTACCCTCTTCATCTTTAATGGTCTTCTTTACTGGGGAAATAGCAACCCAATCACCCCAAGTTGCATCACCTTTACCACCGTCATGGCCAGAGAACCATTCATCAAGACCTCCGTGGCCAACATCTTTTTTGGCTTTTCCTTTCGCTTTCTTGCCTTTTTTCCATTTGCCACCCAAGTCTTTGTAGACCTTACTTGCCCAGCCATTTGCATATGCGGAAGGGTATCTTTGAAAACCATCACCATCATTTGGGCCATTTACAGTTTTTCCGTTGTGTTTAAGAGATTTTATCTCACCTTTGGTGAGTTTGATAACCTTTTCCCACAGTTTTTCATTTGTTGGAATGTTTTCTGACTTTACATACATTAAAGCAACTCTACTAGCACTGGCTTGTAGCCATCTTGTTGCTACTCTGGCAGAAGCATTTTTTCTTTCTTCGATTAATTCTTCTTCGCGCAATCGTCGAAGATCTTTAGGGTGTACTCCAAAAGGTGATTCCATTCTATCTCTCCTTCTATAGGTTTTCTTTCTAAAACGAGTTACCTCGGCAGTTTTTTCTTTCTTCTCTTTTTCTTTCTTCTCTTTTTCGTCTGCTTCTTCCATTTGCTTTATGATTTTATCGACCCATTTCTTTCCGGGATCTCCACCCCATAGTAACCAAGCAACATGACCTGCATCTTCCCAAGGGGTTTCTCGGTTTTCGGGGGCAATAGATTTATTCTTTTTATGTCGAGAGAAAAACCCTCTCATCATCTTGAATGTGTCTGGAGAGATATTGTTTTTGTTCTTTAGATTAACTGCTCTTTGAACACCCGAACCAATACCTGCTTTTCCTGCCTCTTGAGAACTCAGCCCTCCTTTGCCGGAACGTCTTCTGTATTCAAGACCCCTATTTGCTGCATCTGCAACATTTTGTGGGGGTTTGAAGTTTATGTGTTCGTACTTCTTTGGAACAGCCATCTGAATAATCCTCTGCTACACTTTTACATATAACCGAAGATAAACAGTCTATTGTCGATAGTTATTAAAGTGCGAACCTGCTCCATCCCACTTAATAAGTTTGCCTTCATGATACAAAGACAAACTTATCGGCTCGGGCTTGCTCATCCTCAAAACTTTATATTTGTTGAGAGCCCTTTTCTCACTTTTGTACTTGATATTCTGTAACTTCAAGTCTTTGAGTTTATATACAACGAGATACATTAGTGCATTCGGATTTTGGTTATCAGTTCATTTTTTGAACCAGCCTGCGGTATGCCTTTTTCTCGGCATATATCCCTTAATTCTAGAACTGTGTGCTCTTCAAGAGGCTTGAACTCTTTCCTAGGAAGGTCCGTATCAGGTTCTTCTTCAACAATAGGGGTAGTGACTACCGGAGCAGGCAAAAGGCTTGTATGAGGTTCTCCGAAGTCTGTATGGTCGTCTTCAGGTAGTTCTTCTAAACTTTCATCTATAGATGAGTTTAGAATTGGTTTTGCTTCCTCTAAAACTTCTTTCACATCTTCTTGGGGTTTGGTTTTCCGCCGATCGGCATTTATCCAATGATAGTTAGAATATCCAAGTTTTGGTCGCATAAGCACCTCCTTTGTATAGAGTATTACTTTCGAGGCTATGCCCCAAACCCCCAATGAAAAGACCTCTGTTTATTTCAGAGGTCTTTTCATAGATGTTTCTATTTTCTGCTTAATAATACATAGATACTAATTTTGCAATCGTCTTTGCAATACCATCCATCTCATTGTTCGGAAAAAAGGTTTCGTCAAATAACTTGCCTTTGAAAATAAGTGTGCGATTGGGTTTCAAAGCCAAAGTTGCCAATCTTTCACCACTAGACCTTAAAAGGAGATCTAAACCAAAATGAGTAACACCTTTATAAGCGACCTTCCCCGAACTGTGTTTTTCGATCAACTTTCCTAGATCATCAAACCATTTCTCTGAGTGCGCATTCCAAGATGTACCACTTGCACTTTCTTTAGTCATTTTGTCTTTGAGAGATTTAATTTCTCGAGCGATCTTTTCTAGTTCTTTTTTATTTGACATAGTTTCCTCCATGTCGAAGATTATGCTTTACATTAATGTTTAAGTATAAAGATTCTATTGCCGAACAATAGTAACTCGGTCGAAACCCTCGGATTTAGATGGAAACCCCTCTTTTTCCAGAGCACCACACATACGGTCATATGCTTCAGGTGGAACCTTACGATCAGGGCTGCGGGTTTCGTTTCTCATTAGGCATATATTCTTAGGTGTGTCTAAGAAAACCATCTCAACAGGTGTTTCAGGACTTTCTTCAACTACAATATCAATAATGTTTGAGCGACTCCACTTATTCGTAAAGGTTGCGTCGAAGTAAATAGCATTTGGATCCCGACCAACAGTTTTGAGCCAAGTAGATTTTCCTGCTGCTGGAATACCACCCATCATAATCAAACGGGAGAACTGACCGGATCTAAGAGCAGTTCTTAAATCGTCATAAGATTTATCCCAAGATGCTTTCGCTCTCTCCGGAGACCACACATAAAGTCCTTGGTCGTCATATAGGTTATTGTCTGGTGAGATAATCATATTTATTCTCCTTTTTTAATAGGTACATATACATAAGGTTTAGGAAACTTCAAAACATACTGTGAATGTTTTAAATTATTCTCCATTATCAAAAAGATCGTTAAGTGCTTGTATGTCTTTATCGGCTTGTTCTTCAGCGAGAGCATTCTTTTGTAAGTTTTCGGCATTCATTTTATTTGATGACTTGAACTTACTCTTCCATTCGGCTTGCCTTTTTGCTTCCTGTTCTTTTGTTCCTGCATTTTTCATGTTTTCCCTCGCATAACAAACAAGGCTCATTCTTTCAAATGTTTCTTCTCCGTTTTCGTCTAACTCAGGAACACCCTTTGGTGGCTTTATCTTTGTATTTCCGTGGTATTGATGTATAGCGAATACCAGTATATCGCCTTCTCTGAGGTCAACACCGCATCTCCATTGAGGGAAACTTACATACCCACCAGTAAAAGGTTTTTCGTAGTTCTCTAGAACCGTGATATTACCCAAACCCCCAGAATAATCCCCAGCATCTTGGTGGCATGCAGTTTGAAAGTTCTTATTGATTGTAATAGTTGTATAAACTGAATCCCCAAGTGTCCAACCGTTTTTGATAAGGTCATGCTCATTAAGAAAGTCGTATTGTCTTTGCCAAACGGAAGGAGCAAGAGTCTTGAAATGCTTTGAAACCTGTTCAAAATAAGGTGTCGCTAGATCTACCTTATCTTGATGAGTTTTCGACATACCTGCTTTTCTAGCAAATGGAAACCTCATATTTGGCCCAAAATACCCGCATTGACCTGAATTAACGAAGTTTGCACGACTCACTGTAGAAACAGACCCATCAGCAAGTCTGTAAAAAGCACGATTTGTATTACTTCCTTTGAAAACCAAATCTCCATACTTGGTCATAAAAGCAGGCATTTTCTTTGGGTCCACAGGTCCCGAAGCAGTACCTCTGTTGTCTGTCATCGCAGCACCATCTTTAAGGTTTTCATATGCAGTTCTAGAGATTTGCTCAGGAATAACTTTTTTTCTGAAAGAAACTATTATCCTGTCTTCTAGGTTCACATCATTTGAGAACATGTCCAGTATTTCGGGTGGTGCATAAACATCAACATTTTCATTAAACACAATAGCAAGGTCTTCCTCTTCCACAAACTTTCCTTTGAACTTTTTCTCTACCTCTACATCCGAATAAGACCCTTTACCAGTTAGTTCTATTTTAAGAACCTCTCCCTCTTTCCATCTCCAGAATTCTAGACCGTTAATTTCTTCCAGTTCTGCATCTTTGTGTGGTTTTTCAAACATATAAATCCTCCTTGCTAGGCGAATAACTTAACTTTAATTTTTTATAGAAATACCCTTTGGGGGTTGCTTTTATCTCCAAAAGGTAATCTATTATAGATAATTTATTGAGGATATAAAGTGAAAGGTTGGTACGAAAAACTAGAAGAAGCGATAAAATATTTGTTCCCTAGGAAAAAGGATAAAAAGAGTGAAAAAGCCGATAAATAGAATTATATGTCGTTGTTTGCCTGTTACATTACATTGGACATTGCATAATATGGTGGGGCACCCTATGATGGAAGCATTCAATGTTTCAAGTGCTTTGCTGCAGAAAACTGTTGGAAGAGGGAAGTCTCTAAAGAGTTGGGCATCTTGGGTGCATGACATAACTATGCCCGTAGAATATGGTGTTTCTGGTGAATAAGAATCTACTTGGTGATTGCGTTAAGATTTTACCAACTTTGTCTGACAACTCGGTGGATCTTATACTTACAGACCCACCTTAT
>MDTG01133404.1_pt1 | contig 29853 bp, 26 predicted proteins | sample 811421 | NCBI WGS metagenome assembly MDTG01 (sample SAMN05326645, study PRJNA326480) | marine metagenome | isolation source: seawater | place: Pacific Ocean: South East | collected 2011 | reverse complement strand
CTTGGCTTCTGCTTGAGTCGTAGCTGCTAAGAGTAACGGCGTTGACGTCCCAGCGCCAGTCCGGGATGCGAATTCCGGGGAAGCTCCGAACGACCCTGCGTGGACGAAAACCATGTGGACGGGCGAAATCGCTGCCCTTCGGATTGACCTTCAGATGCTCCCATGCTAAGAAGAGGGTCTGTACTCTTAATCGAAAAAAGGGAGCCGATGGTGAGTGATCTGAAGCAGGAATTCGAGCAGGCCTCCGAACGGGTGAAGCAGCTCGAGCAGCGACCGGACAACGATACCCTGTTGAAGCTCTATGCCTTGTACAAGCAGGGGGCGGAAGGCGACGTCAGCGGGGAACGCCCCGGTTTCTTCGATTTCGTCGGCGTGGCCAAGTACGAGGCCTGGGAGAAGCTCAAGGGTACCGACCAGGAAGACGCGAAGAAGCGCTACATCGAGCTGGTCGATTCGCTGACCGGCTGAGTCCGGCGCGTCGACCGATGCATGTCACGCTCTCGCACCCCCGAACGGATTGCCGAAACGGCGCTGCAGCTTTTCAACAGCTACGGCGAGCCGAACGTGACCACCAATCGGATCGCCGATGAGCTGGAAATCAGCCCGGGCAATCTGCACTACCACTTCAAGACAAAGCAAAGCCTGATCGACGAGTTGTTCGGCCGCTACGAGCAGCGCATGCTCGAGCTGCTCGGCGGCGACGGCATCGAGCACGCCGAGGTCGAAGACGCCTGGCTGTTTTTGCACCTGGTGTTCGAAAACATCGCCGACTACAGGTTCATTTACAGAGATCTGAGCGAGCTGTGCGCCAGGAGCCGGGACCTGCGCACACGCATCCGCGCGATCCTGAAGCTGTCGCTGCGCACCGCATCCGATCTGCTCGCGGGCATGGAGCGCAGCGGCCAGCTCGAGGCGCAGCCGCTGGAACGCGAGTCGGTGGTGCGCAACATCGTGCTCATCAGCAGCTACTGGATCGCATTCGACCAGGTCATGGAACCGGACGTCGAGCCCCGGCCGGACCGCGCCGCAATCCAGGTCATGAGCCTGGTCAGCCCGTACCTGCGCGGCCCGGCACGAGAGCAGTTCGAACACCTCGCCAACGCCTACCGCTGATCCGTGCCTTTTTTCTTTTTAAGCAGGCGCCGATCCCGAAGCCAACCGGGTTCCCCTGCCTCGGCTCGAACCCCTAGCCAAAGCCTACCGCTGAAACTGCCCGTTGGTCTTGTCTGGCCCTCGACCGAGGGGGGCTTCGATCCAGGATCGTGCCGGGTGCGCCCGCCTCGGTTCGACGCGTGGCGAGGCCCTCGGTGGGCGCACCCGACCCGATCCTGGCGCACAAAGGCATTCATCCCGATCGTCTCAGGCAGGCAAGAACACACCGCAAGACAATCCCGCCTGATGCGCGACCACCTCGTAGCGAGGAACGCTCAGGTGCCGTGACTGTGGCGTTTCACGACCGGAGACACCCGCAGGCGTAGCAGCGCTACGTCGAGGACTGTCGACCGAGCAAAAAAAGTGATCGAAGCGAAGGAAAATCCCGGCTCGAGGGGCGCTGTGTCGTAGCGAGGGACGTCCAGGTGCGGCCACCAGGGCGATTTGTGACCCAGCGCAGGAATGCGGATGCTCTTTCTGAACCTTATTCCGCCTTGTGGCGGGCTGGTTCGTCGCGAGGGCGTCGTGAGTGCCGTGCCTGGGCTGATTTGCGACAGGTTCGAACCGCAGGCGTAGCAGCGCTACGTCGAGGATTCGAGCCCGAGCAAAGCAGCCCAGGCGCGGTGCTCACGGCGGCCGCAGTAGAACCAGTCCGCCACAAGGCGGAACAAAAAAACCCGGGCACGGTGGCCCGGGTAAAAAAGCAGCACTACTGGAGCAAAGTCCGGCTGCTTCGGGGTAGACCTCTTTCGGGCGGCGCGAAGCCGCTCAGGAAGAAGAGTCGGAAGAAGCGCCTGAAGAACCGGTCGAAGCCGACGTCTTCTTGGTGGTCTTCTTGGTCGTCTTGGCAGCCGTCGAGCTCTTCTGCGCCTTGGCGAGTTCGCGAACGCGCGTATTGAGTTCCTGGACCCGCTTGCTCAGCTCCTGGATTTCGTCGGAGGTCGGAACGCCGAGGCGCGAAAGCGCGCGTGCTACGCGTTCTTCGAAAACCTTCTCGAGCTTGTCCCAGTTCGTGCGGGCCTGTTCGCGTGCCTTGCCCACGCGGCCTTCGACATCGCTGCGTACGCCGCCGACGGCGTCTTCAGCCATCTTGCGACCCTTGCCTTCGAGCTTTTTTCCCTCGGAGACCAGGCGTTCGAACAGCTTCGAGCTTTCGCTGATGACCTGGCCCGTGGTTTCGTTGATCAGCTTGCCGCCGCGGCGGACGAGGTTGGTGCCTTCTTCCTGGGCCAGCGCGAATGCGCCGAGGCCGGCCAACCAGATTTCATGTGCGTTATCCTGCACGTTGCTGGTCGACTTGCGGGCGGTCTTCTTGCTGACCTTCTTCTTCGCGACTTTCTTCTTGGCAGTCTTCTTGGCCATGTCTTTTCACCTCTTTCCGGTTCGGGTTTGCCCCGTTCCCGGGGCCGTTGTTGATCAATATAGGCCCTGAAATTAGAGCGGTCACACTAGGGAACCCCTGAATAACCCGGCGCCGAGCGCGACGACGCCTGTGCGGGGTTGTTCAGAGGTTCCCTGGCGTGGTGGTCGAGGGTGCGCAGTCAGGCGCGGCTGGCCGCAGAATCGTATGTACAATCGGGTCAGACGATTTCGAGGGAGTCTGATTCGTGGATACAAGCAAGTGGTCGGAATTTTCAGGCGATGCTGCGGCGTTCGACTATTCGGGCGGAAAACTGGAAAAGGCATGGGACGATCTGCACGCCGGCGATCGCGAGCCCTGGCCGCAGGAAAAGCCGATCCGGGAGGCCTGGCGCTCGTTTCACGGGGGCGACTTCGCCGCTGCCGTGGATGCCGCGCTGGCACACGGTGATTCGGCGCACGTGGTGGCCAACAAGGCATCGGGTATCTACGCCGATTACCTGGAAGAGGACGACCGAGTCAAGCAGGCCATCTACACCGCCGGCATCGCGCGCGCCGAAGCCGCCATGGACGCCGATCCCGACAACCCCAATTCGCACTATTTCCACGCCTACCACCTGGGCCGCTACAGCCAGAGCATCTCGATAGCCAAGGCGCTCAGCCAGGGACTCGGCGGAAAGATCAAGAAATCGCTGGACCGCGCCATCGAACTCGAGCCGCTGCACGCCGAGGCGCACACGGCGCTGGGTCTCTACCACGCCGAAGTCATCTCCAAGGTAGGCAAGCTGGTCGGCTCGATGACCTACGGCGCCAGTGCCGACAAGTCGATGGAACATTTCGCTGAAGCCATCCGGATTTCGAACGCGCCGATCGCGTGGATCGAGTATGGAAACGGGCTTTACCTGCTGTACGGCGACAAGCGGCTCGACGATTCCAACGAGGCCTATGCAAAGGCCGCCGGCATGAAGCCGATCGACGCAATGCAGGCGCTCGACATCGAGTACGCGCACAATTCCCTGCCCTGACGGCCGAAGACGGGATTGCGCCGCGCTGCAGGTGGCTCCAGGGAACCTGAGAAGTTTCGGTCAGTCGGCCGTATTGTCGAGCCAGGCCTGGACGTGGTTCTCGACCTCTTCCGGGCTGCGGTTGATATCCGGACCCAGCATCATCACCAGGTGCAACAGGTTCTCGAACTCGATCGCGAAATTGTCCACCAGGCGCTCGGGATCCGAGACAAGCTTGTTGTCGGTGATTACGCCGCACGAGACCTGCTCGTTGTAGCTGAGTATGCTGATGCCCATGCCGATCGAGCCGCTTTGCGGCACCCAGAACATCATCTGGCCGATTTCCGAACCCGCCAGAAACAAGGATTTCTGCGGTCCCGGCACATTCGTGAGAACGGTGGTGGCCTTGCGCGCGAACAGTTCGAGCGCTGCCTGCTGAACCGCCGCCGGGGCCATGCCCACAGTTGCAAGCAGTCCCAGTGAAACGCTGGCCTGCTTCGAATTCTTCAGCTGATGCATGTTTTCGGCCACGCGATAGACCCGCGCGAGCGGGTTGGACTCCCAGATCGGCAGGTCGAGAAATACGGTGCCGAAGTGGTTGCCCAGGTCGCGCGCGTGCTCCAGCGGCCTCAGGTTGACCGGAATCGTGGCCCGGATCTCGAGTTCGGAAGGATCTTCGCCGTATTCGAGCAGGTAGCGGTGCATGGCGCCGGTCATGATGCCTATCAGCGCATCGTTGACGGTGCAGCCCAGTGCCTGGCTGATCGCCTTGACTTCCAGCAGCGGCAGCGGCTTCGTCCAGGCGACCTTCTTGCGAACGCCCAGCTTGCCCTTGAAGCGCGACGGGGGATCGTCCGACAGCAGCAGCATGGTCGCCAGTTCCGACAGGATCTCCGAGGCGCTGTCGGCGTAAGCGGTGGCCTGCGACGGCTCGCGAATCAGGTGCGCGGCCTCTTCGACCAGTTTGTAGCCGAAATGCTGCACCGCGTCTATGCCTTCGCGCGCCGGCTCCATCAGCCGCTTGAACACGTTCGACTCGCGAACCCGACGGCGCTTCCACTGCTCCGGCTCGACCAGCGCGGTCGACTTTTCGCGATTCGCATCGGTCAGCGAGAGCATCACCTGCACCAGCGCCATGCCGTCGGCGTAGCAATGATGAATACGGGTGACCAGCGCGGGCCCCTCGGCGTAGTTCTCGATGAAGTGGAACTGCCACAGCGGCCGGTACTTGTCCAGCGGGGTCGAGGCCAGTTCGGAGACGAATTCCTCCAGCTCTTCCTTGCCCGCGTCGCCCGGCAGCGCGATGCGCCTGATATGCGAGGTCAGCTCGAAATCCTCGTCTTCTTCCCACCAGCACCCGCGCGCGGTCTGGACCGCCTTGTGGCGGAACCTCGGAAACGCGAGAAACCTCGACGCCACAACTTCCTTGAGCGTTTCGAAGTCCACCGACTCCCGCAGCACGATCACGCCGGTGATCATCATCAGGTTGGTCGGCTGTTCCATTCGCAGCCAGGCGGTATCGACCTTGGCGATGGGCTGGCGATGCGGATCGGTCACGGTGTGGATTCCTTGGTTTCTTGTTCTGTTCGGCCGGGCCGCACGATTCTTTCATGCCGACAGGGGGTGGTCAACTGTCGACTTCCCGTGCAGCGTCCAGCGCGTCGGACAACCGGCGGCAGCCCCGAATCGTCAACCGGGCCTTGACGCCCTTGACGTTTGCGTGCGGCACCAGCGCGGTCGTGAAGCCCTGCCCGGCTGCCTCGCGCAGGCGCTCTTCGCCGTTGTAGACCGGCCGCAGTTCGCCCGCCAGTCCGACTTCGCCGAAGGCCGCCAGATGGCGCGGCAGCGGCACCTCGCGAAGTGACGACTGGATTGCAAGCGCGACCGCCAGGTCCGATGCGGTCTCGCTGACCCGAATGCCGCCGGTGACGTTGACGAACACGTCCTGGTCGTTGACCTGGATGCCGCAATGTCGATTCATCACCGCCAGCAGCATCGCCAGCCGCCCCGGGTCGACGCCGACCGCGATGCGCCGCGGTTGCGAAAGGCTGCTGGGCGCGACCAGCGCCTGGACCTCGACCAGCATCGGACGGGTGCCCTCGCGCGTGACCAGCACGCACGAGCCGGCCGCGGGCGCCTCGTCGGTGGACAGGAAGATCGCCGACGGATTGGATACCGCCTTGAGTCCGCCGTCGGTCATCGCGAACACACCGAGCTCGTTGGCTGCGCCGAAGCGGTTCTTGACCGAGCGTATCAGGCGAAACCTGCTGCCGGAATCGGACTCGAAATAGAGCACGCCGTCGACCATGTGCTCGAGCACCCTCGGGCCGGCGAGCGCACCCTCCTTGGTGACGTGGCCGACCAGCACCACGGTGCAGCCGGTTCGCTTGGCGTACTGAACGAGCCTGGAGGCGCATTCGCGCACCTGGGCCACCGCACCTGGCGCCGACTGCAAGGATTCACTCCACAGCGTCTGGATGGAATCGATGACCATGAAGCCCGGCCGGTTGGCTGCGGCCGTGGCCAGCACGGTCTCCAGGCTGGTCTCGGTCAGGCACTCGAGCATCTCGGGATCGAGGCCGAGACGTCTCGCACGCATCGCCACCTGGGCGGCCGACTCCTCGCCGGTCACGTAAAGCGCCTTGCGCTCGGCGGCGACCGCGGCCTGGGACTGCAATAAAAGCGTGGACTTGCCGATACCCGGATCGCCGCCGATCAGCACTACCGATCCGGGCACCAGGCCACCGCCCAGCACCCGGTCGAGTTCGCTCAGGCCGGAACTGAAGCGCGGGGTATCGCCGGCGCGCACCGAATCGAGTCGAACCACTTCCGCCGAGCCCTGGCCGGTCCAGCCGCCGCGCCTGGAGCCGGCTGCAGCGGCCTCGGCCACCGACTCGGACAACGAGTTCCAGGCGCCGCAGTCCGGGCACTGGCCCGACCACTTGGGCTGGCTGGCGCCGCACTCGCCGCAGACATAAAGGGTTTTTGCTTTCGCCATCGCGCTATTCTGGCAGAACCCCTGCGGTTGGAGGCCACGACTTCGACGCCGGTGTCCTTTCGGGCCGGCATGCGGGATAATCCGTCCAGGCGCAATCGATTGCCTGCGAATATGGGACCCTTGAAAGCATGAAGCGCGAAGAACAGCCGCTGATCGGAGAATCCGGCGCGTTCCTGGAAACGCTGGAGCAGGTTTCGCGCGCCGCCGACCTGAATCGTCCGGTGCTGGTCGTCGGCGAACGCGGCACCGGCAAGGAGCTGATCGCCGAGCGGCTTCACTTTCTCTCGTCGCGCTGGGACCAGCCGCTGGTCAAGCTCAACTGCGCGGCGATCAGCCCGTCGCTGCTCGAGTCCGAGCTGTTCGGCCACGAGGCGGGCGCCTTCACCGACGCCGGGAGCCTCCGTATCGGCCGCTTCGAACAGGCCGACGACGGCACGCTGTTCCTGGACGAACTGGCCACGACGTCCGACGCGGTCCAGGAAAAGATCCTGCGCATCGTGGAGTACGGCGAATTCGAGCGGCTGGGATCGTCGAAGACGGTTTCGGTGGATGTTCGCGTGGTCGGCGCGACCAACGAGGACCTGCCGTCGCTGGCCGCGGCCGGCCGATTCCGCGCCGACCTGCTCGATCGGCTGTCGTTCGACGTGATCACGCTCCCGCCGTTACGCGAAAGGCGCGAGGATGTGCTGCCGCTGGCCGAGCATTTCGCCATGCGGATGTCGCGCGAGCTGGGCCGCGAGCTGTTCGCCGGGTTTTCGGATAGCGCCATCCGGCAGATGCACGCCCATGGATGGCCGGGCAACGTGCGCGAGCTCAAGAACGCGGTCGAACGGGCGGTCTACCGGCACGACGCGCCGGACAAGCCGATTCGCGCACTGCAGCTCGATCCGTTCGAGTCTCCCTGGCGTCCGGCCGTCAACGACAAGGACGCCGAAACGGGCCCGAAAACCCTTCCCGACGACCTGCGCGGCTGGCTGGACGCCCAGGAACGCGCCGTCGTCGAGCGCGCGCTCGCCGAAGCCGACGGCAACCGGAAGCAGGCCGCCAGGCGGCTCGGCCTGAGCTACGACCAGATCCGGGGCATTCTGCGCAAGCACTCGCTGTAAAAAAGGCATGAATCCGCAAGACGCTACGCCCGCGGCGTTCGGCCTCAACGTTCGCGGTAAGCCACCCGACGGGTCACGCGGCAAAGCAGTTCGTAGGGAATCGTGCCGACCGTCTCGGCGACCCGCTCCACCGGCAACCCCTGGCCCCAGAGCACGACCGGGTCGCCGACGCGGGCATCGGGCTGGCCCTGCAGGTCGATCGTGATCATGTCCATCGACACGCGTCCGGCAAGCCGCTGCTCGCGGCCGTTGACCAGCACCGGTGCGCCATCGGGCATGTTGCGCGGATAGCCGTCGCCGTAGCCGATCGCCGCCACCCCCACCCGCATGTCGCGCGACGCGACGAACCGAGCGCCGTAGCCGATGGTGTCACCGGCGGGGACCTCGTTGACCGCGATCAGCCGGGTTTCGAAGGTCATCACCGGTTCCAGCCCCAGCGCCGGCCCATGGCGCCCGGCGACCGGCGAGACGCCGTAAAGCAGCAGCCCGGCGCGAACCCAGTCGCGCCGGGTTTCGGGCAGGTTCAGCAGCGCCGCCGAATTGGCCAGGCACTGCGGGCCCGACAAGCCCTGAACGGCATGGTCGAATGCCGCGATCTGGCGCCGGTTAAGGGGGTGCTCCGGCCGGTCGGCGCACGCGAAGTGGGTCATCAGCACGACCTGTTCGACGCCTTCGAGGGCCAGCAGCCGTGCATGAATCTCGCGCGCCCGGCCCGGCGGAAAGCCGAGCCTGTGCATGCCCGAATCGAGCTTGAGCCATATCCGCGGCCCCGGCGCGCGTGCCGAGGCCTCGATCCAGTCAAGCTGGCTCGGATGATGTACGACCATCTCCAGCCCCAACCGCGCCACCGCCTCCAGCTCGGCCGGGGCCATGACGCCCTCGAGCAGCAGTACCGGCACTCGCGGCTCAAGCGCCCGGATGGCGCGCGCTTCATCCATCGTCGCGACGGCCAGCATGTCGACATCGACCAGCGCCGGCAGGCATCGCTTGAGGCCGTGACCGTAGGCGTCGGCCTTGACCACCGCCATGACCCGGGCACCGTCGCTCAGCGCGCGAACGCGCTGCAGGTTGTGGCGAAGCGCGGATGGCGTAATGGTTGCGAATGTATTGCGGGACAAGTCTGTCAACTCCGGCTTGCTTGGAGAGAAGTGCTGGAGAGCGTCGCCCGGCGGGTCAGAAAACGCCGGGTACCAGCCACCAGCTTCGGCGACGATACGCCGCCCACTCGGGATGGCGCGCCATGCGCTGCTCCTTGACGCGCATGTTGACCGCGAATACGCCCAGCCAGACCCACGCCAGCACCAGCCAGGGCAGCCAGTGCCAGACCATCAGCGCGAAGCTGGCATAGATCATCATCTCGCCGAGGTAATTCGGGTGCCTGATGTAGCGGAACATGCCGTCGGTGATCAATCCCGGGCGCTCGCGCAGCGTGAAGTACTTCTGGGCGTCGGCCGAGGTCATGATCGTGCAGCCCAGCAGACACAGCGATATGCACAGGCCGTACCAGGCCGCCTCGGGCGCCGGATATGCCGTATCGGCAGCGCCTGAAACCAGTAACCAGCCGAAAACCCAGTACCAGCCGAGCACGCCGACAAACGCGGCAGCAGCCCCGCCGATCGTGATCCTGCGCTGCCAGGCCGGGTCGGGGAACGCGAGGTCCTTGACCAGCCAGACGATTCCGTATCCGCCATGCAGCGCGAAATAGACCCATTCGCGCGTGCCCCAGGCGTCGTAGTACCACATAAGGCACAGCAGGAATACCGGGGTGCCGGCTTTCTGGAAATCGATCACCTGGTTGAAGCTGAACGGCCTGGGGCCGCCACCGAGGTCGGTGGTCAGCCAGTTCGTCCAGGCCTGGATCGAGGCCGCGCGGGATCGTGTCGCGGCAGCCGCGCGGTCTTTATCGGCGGGCATTGCCCGGTTGATCACATGGGACCGGTGGTTTCGCCCGTGCCTTCGACCGGCGCCAGTCCGCGGCGCTCGAGCAGCGGCTGGATATCGGGGTCGCGGCCGGCGAAGTCGCGGAACAGCTGCATGGCGTCCTTGCTGCCACCCTGCGACAGCAGCGCCTTGCGGAAATGGTCGCCGTTCTCACGGGTCAGGCCGCCGTTTTCCTTGAACCACTTGACGCTGTCCGCGTCCAGCACCTCGCTCCAGATGTAGGAGTAATATCCGGCCGAGTAGCCACCCATGATGTGCGAGAAATAGGTCGTGCGGTAGCGCGGGGGCACCGGATCGTAGGCGATGCCGGCCTGCTCGAGACAATCAGCCTCGAACTGCAGGATGTCTTCGCTGGCCGGGATCTTGTCGGCCGGCAGCGTGTGATAGCACATGTCGAGAATCGAGGCCGCCAGGTACTCGGTCGTGCGGTAACCCTCGTTGAAGGTCTCGGCCTCGATCACGCGATCGAGCAGTTCCTGCGGAATCCGCTCGCCGGTTTCGTAATGCAGCGCATAGTTCTCGAGAATGGTGGGCCAGGTCGCCCACATCTCGTTGACCTGCGACGGATACTCGACAAAGTCGCGCGGCACCGAGGTGCCGGCAAAGCTCGGGTACTCCACGTCGGAAAACATCCCGTGCAGCGCGTGGCCGAACTCGTGGAACATCGTCGTGACCTCGTCCAGCGTCATCAGCGTGGGCTGCCCTTCGGGCGGCTTGGGAATGTTCTGGTGGTTTGCCACCACCGGCTCGGTGCCCAGCAGTCCGGACTGGGAAACGTAGGCGTTCATCCAGGCACCGCCGCGCTTGGAGGGACGGGCGTAGAAGTCGCCCAGGAAGATGGCCAGACGCTCGCCGTCGGCGTCGAACACCTCGAACGCCCGAACGTCCGGGTGGTAGACCGGCAGATCGGGACGCTCCTCGAACGTGATGCCGTAGACCTGCTCGGCGGCATGGAAGACGCCGTTGATCAGCACACTGTCCAGCTCGAAGTACGGCTTGATCTGGCTTTCGTCGAAGTCGTACTTCTGCTGGCGCACTTTCTCTGCGTAAAACGGCCAGTCCCATGACTGCAGCTCGAACGGTTCGTCGGCCGTCTCGTCGATCATCGCCTGCAGCGCTTCGCCTTCCTTGCGTGCGTTGGCGACCGAAACCGGCGCGAGCGTGCCCAGCATCCCGTCGACGGCAGCGACCGTGCCGGCGGTGCGTTCCTCGAGCACGAAATCGGCATGCGTGTCGTAGCCGAGCATGTTTGCCTTTTCCGCTCTCAGTTCAAGCACCCGGGAGACGATCTCGCGGTTGTCGAACTCGCCGCCGCGGCTGCCGCGCTGGAGCGAGGCCTCCATCAGGCGCTGGCGGGTCTGACGGTTTTCCAGCGAAGTCAGCTGCGGCTGGCTGGAGAAGTTCATCAGCGTCAGCACGTATTTGCCGTCGTGGCCGCGGTCGGCGGCCTCGCTGGCGGCAGCGTCGATCTGCGCGTCGCTCAGCCCCTGGAGTTCCAGCGCCGTGTCGACCACGATCGCCGAATCGTTGACTTCCTTGAGCACGTTCTGCGAAAACGCCGTGCCCAGCCGCGCCAGCTCCGCGTTGATTTCGCGCAATCGTACCTTCTGTTCCTCCGAAAGCCGGGCGCCGGCGCGAACGAAGTCGCGGCGATATTCCTCGAGCAAACGCATCTGCTCGGCGTCGAGTTCGAGCGCTTCACGGCCCTGGTAGAGCGCCTCTATGCGCGCGAACAGGTCCGGGTTCAGCTGGATCGCATCACTGTGCGCGGTAAGCCGCGGCGTCATTTCGCGCTGGATTTCCTGGCGGGTATCGTTTGTGTCGGCGCTGACCAGGGCGAAGAACACCGAGGTGACGCGGTCCAGCAGCCGACCGCTGCGCTCCATCGCGACGACGGTGTTTTCGAAAGTCGGCGGTTCCGGATTGCCGGCGATCGTCTCGATTTCCGCGAGATGTTCTTCCATCCCGCGTTCCATTGCCGGAACGAAATGCTCGTCGGCGATGCGATCGAACGGCGGCATCTGGTTGGGCAGCGTGGAAATCTCGAAGAACGGGTTCTCGTCTGCCTGCGCCGCAACTTCGGTCACGGTTTCCTCGACTTCCTCCAGGGCCTGTTCGACTGCTTCGGGCGGCGCATGCTCGGTATCGCTGCAGGCGGCCAGCGCCAGCGCCAGCACGCTCATCGTAAGAACTCGGTAGGACATCATGTGCATTCTCTTGTGGACTGTTGGGTCAATTGATCAATCGTAGCAAATTGCCGATACGGCACGCCGGCCGACGCGTCATCGACGGACAGGGCGGCGCTACCAGGTCAGGTCGTCCGGCACCGGCGGATAGTCATGCTCGTCTTCACGGCTTTCAGGCTCGGTGCCGGTGAGGTCGGGCACCAGGTCGGCGGCCAGCGCCTTGTAGCGCGCCAGCACATCGGGCTCGACGATCAGGTAGCGTCCGCGCAGGTTCACGATGCCGAGATTCCCGCTGTTGATCGCCTCGCGCTGCTCGGGGGTGCAGAGCACGCGCCGGATACGCCCGAGGTGCTCGAAATAGCGCGGCAACTCGCCCTCATCGACGTTGAGCGCCCTGCCCTCCACGATCGCATCGAGTTCGAGATTTCGCTTGCGCCGGGCTTCCTGGTCGGCGACGCGGGCCTGCTTGACCCGCTCGGCCTCTTCCTTTTCCGCCTTGCGCCTGGCCCGCCAGGCACGTTCCAGATCCGACGCCTGCGGCTTGCCGGCGTCCGGGCGCCTGCCGGGCTTCTTCTTTCCCTGCTGATTTCGCGGCGCTTTCCTGTTGCCGCCGGGGGCGGTTCCGCCACCCTTTTTCTCCGGTTTCCGGCGCTCTTCGGCCAGTCCGGTTTTCAGTAAAGCATCCTGAAGCGATCCCATACCGGTATTCTCTTGGAGTCGGTTTGCCGCGACCGGGAAGGCCCGGCCACGGCGAAATTTTTACTGGCGACCGGGTCAGTCCGACGAATCGGCAGCCGGGTTCGCGACAACCTCGAGCAGCTCGACTTCGAAAATCAGCGTGGCGTTGGGCCCGATCGGCCCCGGGCGGCCCTGTTCACCGTAGGCGAGCTCGGAAGGCACGAAGAATTCGTACTTGGCGCCTTCCTTCATCAGCTGAACGCCCTCGGTCCAGCCTGGAATCACCTGGTTGAGGCCGAAGGTCGCCGGCTCGCCGCGCGCATAGGAACTGTCGAACTCGACACCGTTGATCAGCTTGCCGCGGTAGTGAACGGTCACGCGATCGTCGGCGTCGGGGCTGGCGCCCTCGCCCTCCGTGATGACGCGGTACTGGAGGCCGGAATCGGTCACCATGACGCCTTCCTTGTCGGCGTTGGCGGCGAGAAAGGCCTCGCCCTCCTCGGCGTTGATGCGCGCTTCCTCACCGCGTTCCTCGGCCAGCTGCTGCTGCCGCCGCTGGATGAACTGCTCGCGTTCGGCCAGCGCTTCTTCCTGGGTCAGCAGAGTTTCCTCCCCGAGATAGCTCGCGCGCAGACCCTGCATCAGGATATCGATATCCAGCGGCATGTCCTGTCCGGCCAGCGATTGTCCGATATCCATGCCAATGGTGTAGCTGAGTCTTTCTTCCGGCGTTTCCAGTTGCTCGGTCTGGGCGAGCGCGAAACTGCTCGCGAGCGCAGCCGTGGCCGCGATGATGACGAGATTGCGATTCATTTTGAGTGACTCCGAATGGTCTTTTGAATGAATGGAAGGCAGCTTTTCCAGGCGCTGCTTCAATGCAGACAGACAATCTGCTCGGGAGTTGACCGCAGCGGCCGGCTCCCGTTCACTTGACTTTTGCGAAATGATACCAGCAGGCGTCGCCTTGGACGAGACGATTCGGACATTCGCCGAAAGTTTGCCGGGGCGGTTGACAGTGTCGTGGTGTGCTAGTATAGTAAAACACCAGTACATGACAGCACGCGATCAGATCGCAAGGAGCACCCGATGTTGCCGATCACGAACCAGAGAGCAGTCCACATTCCGCACAGCATCGCCACGGCGGCGGCGATCATCGGGCTGATTGCCGCACTGAGCTGGGACGTATCCGGCAACGAAGCTACCAGGCCCGACGCCGCAGGCGTCGCGCTCGATCATGTCGCTTCGATTTCAGCGCAGGAGCCGGAGGCGCCGGGTGAAAAGCCTGCACAACCCCGTTCCGGCGCCTCCGATGCCGAACCCGGCACGTTCTCCGGCCTGCTGCCGCTGGTTCTGCCCAGCATCTCCGGCTATTGATGGCTCAGCACTGGGACGATAACCAGCCGATCTACTGGCAGCTGCGCGAGCAGACGGTCTCGGCCATTCTCGACGGCACGCTCAAGGAGGGCGAGCCGCTGCCGTCGGTTCGACAGGTCGCGATCGATTTCCAGATCAATCCGCTCACCGTCTCGAAGGCGTATCAGTCGCTGGTCGACGACGAACTTGTGGAGAAGCGGCGCGGCGTCGGCATGTTCGTCGTCGACGGCGCCAGGCGACGCCTGATGCAGAGCGAACGGGAGCATTTCCTGGCCGAAGAGTGGCCTCGAATCGCGCAGCGGATAAGCAAGCTCGGACTCGATCCGGTCGAGCTGATCAAATCGATTGAAGATTGAAAAAACGGGAGTAGAACGCATGGAGTCAAGCATCATTCACGCGCAGGGTCTCAGTCGACGCTACGGCAGCACGATCGCGCTGGACAGCGTCGATCTCGACGTGCCGGCCGGGCGAATCGTCGGCCTGATCGGGCCGAACGGGGCCGGCAAGACCACCGCACTGAAAGCGATCCTGGGCCTGAGCAAATTCAACGGCGAACTCGAAGTGCTGGGTCTGGATCCGTCGAAGGACCGCGATGACCTCATGGAGGATGTCTGCTTTATCGCCGACGTGGCGGTGCTGCCGCGCTGGGCGCGGGTCTGGCAGATCATCGACCTGACCGAAAAGCTGCACCCGCGCTTTTCGCGCGAGCAGTGCATGAAGTACCTGGCCCGGACCAAGATCAAGCAGAATTCCAAGGTTCGGGCGCTTTCCAAAGGCATGGTAGTGCAGCTGCACCTGGCGCTGGTGATGTCCATCGACGCCAAGCTCCTGATCCTCGACGAGCCCACGCTGGGCCTGGACATCCTGTTCCGCAAGCAGTTCTACACCAGCCTGCTCAACGAGTATTTCGACGAACAGCGCACCATCCTGATCACCACCCACCAGGTCGAGGAAGTCGAGCATATCCTCACCGACCTGATCTTCATCAAGGACGGCAAGCTGATCGTCAACAACACCATGGACGACATCTACGAGCAGTACACCGAAGTGATGGTCGGTCCCGAAAGCCTCGAGCAGGCCCGGGCGCTGAACCCGATACACGAACGGGTGCTGTTCGGTCGCCACATCATGCTGTTCGACAACGCCGACCAGAAGCGCCTCGGCGAGCTCGGCGAAATACACAAGCCCAGCGTGGCCGACCTGTTTGTCGCGCTGATGGGCGAGAAGGCCGACCAGTCGGAGACCGGGGAGAAAGCGGCATGAATGCAAACATGTTCTCACGACTCTGGATCCTGGTCCGGCGTGAAATCTGGGAAAGCCCGGTGGCGTTCAAGTGGACGCCGCTGATCATCGCCGGATTCATCCTGCTGGTCACGATACTGCTCCTGATCATCGGCGCGAAGGTCGACAACGAGCAGGTCTTCACCATAGACGGCATTCGCATGTATGCCCAGATGGACGACGCCCAGCAGCGGCTGATGGCCGCCGGCGTGATGTTTTCGGCCGGTTCGCTGTTCCACCAGATCATGTTCCTGGTCGTGGTGTTCTACCTGGCCGGCAGCCTGTACGACGACCGTCGCGACCGCTCCATCCTGTTCTGGAAATCACTGCCGGTCTCCGATCAAATGACGGTGGCCTCCAAGATCCTGACCGCAACCGTGGCCGCGCCGATCATGTACCTGGGCGGTATCGCGTTCATTCAACTCGCGCTGGTATTGATCGCCTCGGGCTACGGATTGATGGCCGACATCAACATCTTCACCGAGGTCTGGGCGCCGGCCAACCTGCCCAGGGTCTGGACCGTGACGCTGCTCGGCAGCCTGGTGCAGTCGCTCTGGCTGCTGCCGATCTACGCCTGGCTGATGTTCTGCTCGTCATGGGCGCCGCGGCTGCCGATCCTGATCGCCGTGCTGGTGCCGGTGCTGATCGGCATGTTCCAGCATTTCTGGAGCTTCTTCTCCAACTTCCGCCTGCCCGACTTCAACCTGCTGTGGGTCATCCTCGAACGCATCGGCCGCGGCGTCTTGCCTGCAAGCGTCGAATGGGAGCAGATCATCCACGCGTCGGAGAGCGAGCCCAGTTTCGTGCCGAAAGAAGAGATGCTGATGAGCTTCAAGTCCATCGCCAACGCATTCGTATCCTGGGAAATGTGGATCGGCGTGGCGATCGGATTGATTTTCCTGGCCGGGTCGGTCTGGTTCCGCCGCCGGGCCACGGATTCCTAGGAAACCGATCGACCCGACCGTCGACCTGTCTTGAAGGCCCTGTTTCGGGCGTCCCCTGCGGCGCCCGTATGCTAATATTTCAGCGCGAAATCAAGGGGCCGCCGGGCTCGACCGAACAGGGTCGCAGCCGGAATCAAGCACAGGAGTCGGACATGTTCCGCAATACATTCAAGTCGATTGCCCTAGCAGGCCTTCTGATGACCGCCGGAACGGTCGCAGCCGACGTGCTGCTGATCGAGGAAGTTCGCAAGCGAATGCAGCGCGATCTGCCCGAAAACGGGCTGACCAAGAGCGAAGTCGAACAGCGTTACGGCCGGCCCAACGAGCGTCGCGCGCCGGTCGGCGAACCGCCGATCTCGCGCTGGCTGTACGACGATTACAGCGTGTATTTCGAACACGATCTGGTCATAGAGAGCGTGCTGCATCACGGCGCCGTGCTGTCTGCCGGCAGCCAGCCGAACGGCTGATCCGGCAAATGCACCCGGTCGACTATCGACTTCCCGCCGAATGGGAGCGCCAGAGCGCGATCATGCTCGTGTGGCCGTTTGCCGACGGCGACTGGCAGCACATGATCGAATCGATCCGGGAAGAATACGCCGAGTTCATCTCGACGGCGCTCGAGTTCCAGGCAGTGGTGCTGCTGGTCCCCCCGGACGATCAGGAGGCACGCAGACGACTGGGTGACCGCAGCGACCTTCATTACATCGAGGTGCGTTGCAACGACACCTGGTGTCGCGATTTCGGCCCCATCACGATGTGCAATGCCGGCAAGCGACTCGCGCTGGACTTTTACTTCGACGGTTGGGGCGGTCGCCACGAGGCACGCCTGGACAACCGCGTCAACACCATCCTGGCCCGCCACGAAATGTTCGCCGATTTCGATTTCAGGCAATCGCTGTTCGAACTCGAAGGCGGCGCCATAGAATGCGACGGCGAAGGCACATTGCTGATCAACCGGCACTGCATGCGCGCGCGCGCGCCTCACCTGGAAGATTCCGAGGTCGACCACGAGCTCAAGACCTGGCTCAACGCCAGTCGCCTGCTCGAAATTGACATGCCCCCGCTGCCTGGTGACGATACCGACGGTCATATCGACACCCTGGCCCGCTTCACCGACCGCGAGACCATCGTGTTCCAGACCATGGCCGACGCCTCGAGCACCCGGACGCTCAACGGCCAGCTGGAACTGCTGCGGACCGCGCAGGGCCGGGCGTACCGCCTGATTGCCCTGCCCCGCGCCGACGATATAGATCCCGGGCTGGCGGCCAGCTACGTCAACTTCGTGCTGCTCAACGATGCAGTTCTGGTGCCGGCATTCGGCAGTCGCGCAGACGTCCCGGCCCGCGAGCTGCTGTCGGAACTGTTTCCCGACCGGATCGCGAAATCGGTGGACGCGCGAACGCTGGTCGGCCAGGGCGGTGGACCGCACTGCGCAAGCATGCAGATTCCGACGGCACTGGCATGATCCGCGACGAACTCGTCATCGGCCTGGTGCAGCACGCAATGGGCGCCGACATCGACGCCAATCGCACTGCAACCCTGGACGGAATCGCCGAGGCGGCGGCGCGCGGCGCACAGTTGGTGGTGCTGCCCGAACTCCACGCCACCGAGTATTTCTGCAAGTACCAGGACCCGGCCCTGTTCGACCTGGCCGAACCGCTGGACGGCGTCACGCGCCGGCTGCTGGCCGAGGCTGCCGCCGACTACAAGCTGGTGGTCGTCGGCAGCATCTTCGAGCAGCGCGCCCCCGGCCTTGCGCACAACACGGCGCTGGTGCTGGAATCCGACGGCAGCCTGGCCGGCATCTACCGCAAGATGCACATTCCGGACGATCCCGGTTACAACGAAAAGTTTTACTTCACGCCCGGCGATCTCGGCTTCGAGCCCGTCGATACCTCGGTCGGCCGGCTCGGCGTGCTGGTGTGCTGGGACCAGTGGTACCCGGAAGCGGCGCGCCTGATGGCGCTGGCCGGCGCCGAGATTCTGCTCTACCCCACCGCCATTGGCTTCGATCCGGCCGACGACGAATCGGAGGCGCGCCGCCAGCTCGACGCCTGGCGCATCATCCAGCGTTCCCACGCGGTCGCCAACGGCCTGGTGGTGGCATCGGTCAACCGCGTCGGCTTCGAACCTGATCGATCGGGAGGCGCCTACAACGCGGAGTTCTGGGGGCACAGCTTCATTTGCGGTCCGCAGGGCGAGGTGCTGGCCGAGGCCGGCACCTCCAGCGAGGTCGTCGTCTGCACCACCGATCGCAAGCGATCCGAGACCGTGCGCCGGCTCTGGCCGTTCTTCCGCGACCGTCGCATAGATGCCTACGACGACCTGGTCCGGCGATTCAGGACCTGACAAACGGAGTCCAACGGGTTTCGACGATGAACATCACGCATCAGAAACCCCCTGCCGACGACGCGCTGCCCGCCATCTTCCGAATGCGCGCGGTCACCAAGGAATATCAGGTCGGCGACAACGTCATTCGCGCCCTCAGGGGCATCGACCTGGATCTTTTCGCCGGCGAACTCGTCGTGTTTCTCGGCGCATCGGGCAGCGGCAAGTCCACCCTGCTCAACATCCTCGGCGGGCTGGACAGCGCGACCAGCGGATCGGTCCGCTACCAGGAACTGGAACTCTGCGGCGCCGACGACGCGACGCTGACCGAATACCGCCGGCAACACGTCGGCTTCGTGTTCCAGTTCTACAACCTGATCCCCAGCCTGACCGCCCGCGAAAACGTCGCCATCGTCACCGAGATCGCGACCGATCCGATGGCGCCGGACGATGCGCTGGCACTGGTCGATCTCGGCGCGCGAGCCGATCACTTTCCCGGCCAGCTTTCCGGCGGGGAGCAGCAACGCGTTGCGATCGCCCGGGCCATCGCCAAGCAGCCGGCAGTCCTGCTGTGCGACGAACCGACCGGGGCGCTGGACTCCAGGACCGGGATCAAGGTGCTCAAGGCGCTGGAGCACGCCAACCGAGCACTCGGCACGACCACCGCCGTCATCACGCACAATGAAGCCATCGCCGCCATGGCCGACCGTGTCGTGCGGCTCAGCGACGGCCGCATCAGCGACATATCGCACAATCCCGGGCGCGCCGATCCCGAAACGCTTCACTGGTAGCCCATGCGCGCGCTGAATCGCAAGCTGTTTCGCGATCTCTGGGGTCTCAGGGCCCAGGCCGTCGCAATCGCGCTGGTCATTGCTGGCGGCGTGGCGACCTGGGTCATATCCCTGTCGACGATCGAGTCGCTGGAAAACTCGCAGCGCATGTTCTATCAGAACTACCGCTTCGCCGACGTTTTCGCATCGCTGGAGCGCGCGCCGCTGGTTACCGTGGATCGGATCCGGGAAATCCCCGGCGTGCGGGCTGCAGAGGGCCGCGTTCGCGCATCGGCCACGCTCACCTTGCAGGGCTTCGACGAGCCGGTGGAGGCGCTTTTGACATCCATTCCGGAAGCCGATGACGCCATGCTGAACCGCCTGTTTCTCGAGGCCGGACGCCTGCCGCGCGCGGGCGACGATTCGGCGGTGGTGGTCTCCGAGTCGTTCGCCGAGGCGCATCGGCTCAACGTCGGCGACGGGATCGACGCGATCGTCCGGGGCCAGTCGAGTCGTCTCGTGATCAGCGGGATTGGACTGTCGCCGGAATTCGTCTACCAGATCCGGCCCGGATCGCTGTTCCCGGATCACAAGCGCTATGCCACGATCTGGATGCGACAGCGCCCGCTGGCGCAAGCCGCCGGCATGGAGGGCGCCTTCAACGACATCGTGCTGCAGCTCGAGCGAAACGCCGACGCGGCCGCCGTGGTTGAAGCACTAGACGGCATTCTGGAGCGCTGGGGCGGCACCGGCGCCGTGCTTCGGGACGATCAGACATCTCACAGCTACCTGCGCGAGGAAATGGAACAGCTCAGGGCGATGGCGCGAATCGTTCCGCTGATCTTCCTCGGCGTTGCCGCCTTTCTGCTCAATATCGTCATCCACCGCATGGTCCGCATGCAGCGCGACCAGATCGCCATCCTCAAGGCCTTCGGGTACCCCAACCGCACGATCGCGACGCACTTTACCGGTCTGGTGATGCTGATCGTGCTGCTGGGCATCGTGCCCGGCCTCGCGCTCGGCGGCTGGATGGGCCACGGCCTGGCCAACATCTACCGAGAGTTCTTTCGTTTCCCCGAGTTGTTCTTTCGCGTCGGGCCGCCGGTGATTGCAAGCGCCGTGCTGGCGACCGCCGGTGCGGCCCTCGCCGGCACCTGGCGCGCGCTGTGGAGCGCTTTTCGCGCCGCGCCTGCAGAGGCGATGCGTCCCGAGCAGCCGACGGGCTTCAGGCGCAGCCTGGTCGAGCGCGTCCCCCTTTTCCGCGGCCTGGACCAGCCGACCCGAATGATCGTGCGCAGCCTGGAGCGCCAGCCGATCAAGGCGCTGCTCGCGGTAATCGGCATCGCCCTGGCGGTGGCCATCCTCGTGACCGGGCGCTTCCAGCAGGATACGATCGGTTTCATGCTCGACGTCCAGTTCGGATTCGCCGCCCGCGAGGACATGACAGTGACCTTCATCGAGCCCACCGGCCGCGATGCGTTGCACGAAATTCGCGCGCTTCCCGGCGTGATCGAGGCCGAGCCCTTCCGCGCCGTCGCGGTGAAGCTCGTCCACGGCCACCGCAGCCACAGGAGCGCGGTACAGGCATATGGTCGGGACGCCACCCTGCACCGAGCGCTGGATCGCAGTCTCGAGCCGATCGAGATGCCTGACTCGGGGCTGCTGCTCACCGACTGGCTTGCCGATCAGCTGGCCGTCGAGGTGGGTCAGTCGGTCACGGTCGAGTTTCTCGAAGGAAGGCGACCTCGACTCGAGGTTCCCGTTGACGGCGTCGTTCGCGAGTTCGTCGGCGCGTCGGCCTACATGGGGCTGGACGCCGTGAACCGTCTGCTGCGGGAATCCGACAGCATCTCCGGGGTCTACCTGACGGCCGACCCGTCGGAACGCGACCGGTTGCTCGGCGAACTCGAGCGAAGGCCGCGGATCGCCACCACCAGCCTGCTCGAGAATGCCGTGGCCGGCTTCAATCGAACCATGGGCGAGAACATCAGGATCTTCTCGCTGGTCAACACGCTGCTCGCCGGCGTGGTCGCATTCGGCGTGATCTACAACACCGCTCGCCTTGCGCTGTCCGAGCGTGCGCGCGAACTGGCCTCGCTGCGCGTGCTCGGGTTTCGCCGCGGCGAAGTCGCCTGGGTTCTGCTCGGCGAACTGGCATTGCTGACGGCAGCCGCCATCCCGCTCGGGCTCTGGCTGGGCTACGGCTTCTGCAGCCTGATCGGCCGCGCAATGGCATCGGAGTTCTACCGGATTCCGACGGTCATTCACGCCGACAGCTATGCCTTTGCCACCGTCGTTGTGCTGGCGGCAATGCTGGTTTCCATGCTGGCCATCGGGCGCAGGCTTTACCGACTCGACCTGGTCGAAGTACTCAAGACGCGGGAGTGAAAATGCCATCGACAAGATTGATCGCGACCTCGATCGCCGCCGCGGCAGCCGCCGGCCTGCTGGTGTGGAGTTTCCGTCCCCAACCGGTTCCGGTCGACATCGTCGAGGCGAGTATCGGGCCGGTCACGGTTTCGATTCGCGAGCTGGCGCGCACTCGCGTGCAGGATCAGTTCGACATATCGGCGCCGGTTGCCGGCTTCGCGCCGAGACTTGAATGGGAAGCCGGCGATGTCGTGACGGCCGGCCAACTGCTGCTTGAACTGCGGCCGCTTCCGTCCTCGGTGCTCGATCCGCGGACACGCGAAGGCGCCGAAGCCGAAGTGGCGCGCGCCGAGGCCGCCGTATCGGCTGCCGAGGCCGCGCTGGAATCGGCAAGATCGCGTGCCCGGCTTGCCGAACGTGAACTGGAGCGGCTTGTGCCGCTGTTCGAGCGCGGCACGATCTCCGAAAGCCAGCTCGATCGCGCCCGGGCCGAGCATACCCAGACGCTGGCCGATCTTCGCTCGGCCGAGTCCAACGTCGGCGTGGCCAGGCAGGGCCTGCGCTACGCTCGGGCCGCGCTTCTCCAGGGCAGCGGGAGCGACGATTCGGTCGACAGGTTCACGATCGAATCGCCGATCGACGGCAGGATACTGGCGGTGCTGCACGAGAGCGCCGGCGTCGTCCAGCCCGGCCAGCCCTTGCTGCGCATCGGCGATCCGGCGTCGCTGGAAGTCGTCGCCGAGGTGTTGACCGACGACGCGGTTCGGATGAAGCCTGGCATGCCGGTGGAACTTGAGCGCTGGGGCGGCGACGCCACGTTGTTCGGCCAGGTCCGGCGAATCGAGCCGAGCGCGTTCACCAAGGTCTCGGCGCTGGGCGTGGAGGAACAGCGAACCCAGGTCATCATCGACCTGACCTCGCCGAGAACTCAGTGGTCGGCGCTCGGACACGGCTACCGAATGGAAGCCAGGTTCATCGTCTGGCGCGCGCCTGCCACGCTCAAGGTGCCCAACGGCGCGGTATTCAGAACCGGCGACGGCACCGCGGTGTTCGTCGTCCGGGACGGCCGCGCCCGGATCCGGGCCGTCGAAACCGGGCGGCGCGGCGAGCGCCATACCCAGGTCGTTTCGGGTCTCGAGGCGGGCCAGGCCGTGATCGCTCATCCGGACAACGAGATCGCCGACGGCGCGCGCGTGGTGGCGTTCCAGTCGATTGCGCGTTGATCCTGTTTCTTTGTGACCCCCTTCACATCTTCTCAGGTAAAGGTATACTCTGCCCGGTAAAGAATGCACAGGCAATTCAGGTCCGATTCTGAACAATGCCGGTTGGGCGTTCCGGGGGATTATCGAGAGAGACTATGCCGGACCGCGGGTTCAGACTGGGAACAGCACTGGGAGAATTGAAACGCCGGCACGTCATGCGCGTGCTCGGTGCCTACGCAGTGACGGTCTGGGCCGTGCTGCAGGTAGCCGACATCGTGCTCCCCGCGCTGATGGCGCCGGAATGGGTCATGACCGCACTGGTCGGCGCAGCCGTCCTCGGCGCCCCGGTCGCCGCCGTTCTGGCCTGGGTCTACGATCTAACGCCACAGGGCGTGCGCAAGACCGGCGCAGCTGCGCCGGAGACGTCCCGTGCGATTGAATCCACGGCCGCCGTCGGCGGGCGATGGGTCGACTACCTCATCATTGCCGCTCTGGTGCTGATCCTGACCTTCGTACTGCTCAGGCCGTCGGCCGTGGAGACACGAATCGGCACCAGCATTGCTGTCCTGCCGTTCACCGATCTCAGCGCCGGCCAGGACAGCCGGTATTTCGGCGACGGGGTCGCCGAGGCCATCATGGACAAGCTGGCGCGGATTGCAGGCATCCAGCTCAGCGCTCGAACATCGTCGTTTTCGTTCCGCGACGGCAATATCGACGCCCGGCAGGTTGCATCGCAACTGGGTGTTTCTACACTCCTGGAAGGGAGTGTCCGGCGGTCCGGGAACCAGCTGCGAATCAGCGCCCGCCTGATCGACGGCAGCAGCGGAAAACAGGTCTGGAGCAACAGCTACGACGGCTCGCTGGAAAGCGCGTTCGAACTGCAGGACAAGATTTCCTCGGCGATCGCGGACGTCATGCGCGTTCAACTGAACTCTCCGAACGACCTGGCCGCCGACCTGGCCACGCGGAATCCGGAAGCCTTCGACCAGTATCTGCGGGGCCGCTCGAACCTTCGCGACCGGACCGGTGCTCGCGTAGACGCCGCGATCGAAAATTTCGAGGCCGCGCTGGCCCTGGATCCCGCTTTCGGCCTTGCTGCCGCCGGACTGTGCCGGGCCAGTTGGGACAGGTATGAAAACCGACGCGAACCGGAGCTCGCCGCAATCGCCTTCGAACGTTGCGACAAGACGCGTGAACGCTATCCCGAACTGGCCGAGACCAGAATCGCCCTGGGTTCGCTGCAGCTAGGTACCGGCGAGGCCGAGGACGCAGAGGCATCGTTTCGAAAAGCGCTGGAGTTGGAACCCAACAACGCCGAAGCCCACGCCGGTCTGGGCCAGGCGCTGCGCGATCAACAGAAACTCGACCAGGCCGCAGCGGAACTGGCCCGCGCAATCGAGATGGATCCCGCGTACTGGCGCTTCCGGTGGGATCTCGGCATTGTCCATTATTACGCTGGCAAGCTCGACGCGGCCGTCGAAGCCGTGATGCAGGCGATCCGGCTCAATCCCGACCACCCGGGACCCCACTCCACCCTGGGCGGCGTCTATTTTGCACAGGGCCGGTTCATGCAGGCTGCCGACGCCTTCGAGCAATCGATCGAGCGCGAACCCAATGCGATCGCCTACTCCAACGCCGGCACCAACTATTTCTTCGGCGGCGAGTTCCCCCGCGCCGAGGCCATGTTCAGACGCGCCGTGGAAATGACGCCGGACGACTTCCGCTTCACCGGCTTCCTGGCGTGGGCGGTGCGCGCGCAGCCCGGCCGCGAGGATGACGCACGCCCGTTCCACAAGGCCACCATCACCACCGCCAGCGCACGACTGGCCATCAACGTCAACGATCACGACGCACGCGCCGCCCTGGCCGTGCATCTCGCGGCGCTGGACGAGGATGCGGCCGCGCGCGGCGCGCTGGCAAGCCTGATCGATTACCAGGCGCTCAACATCAATGCGCTGTCGATGACCGGTTTTGCCCACTATCTGCTGGGCGAGGAAGAAGATGCAATCCGGGCTTTCCGGATCGCCATCGAGAAGGGGCTGCCCGGAAATCTGCTTTACAGCGATCCGCGCCTTGACTCGGCCTGGTCCGATCCCCGATTTGCTGCGCTTGTGCAGCCCCCGGCGGCTTCCCCCGCCGCAATTCCGAGGAGCTAGACGATGAACAGAAGCATTCACCTGGTACCGGTTTTCTTCGCCGCCGTCGTACTGATGACCGTCACCGCCTTTCCGGCCGCAGCGCAGCAGCGGAGCTGTCCGCCGGCCTGCGGAATCGAAGTCGAGGTACCCGACGATCCGTCACTGCCACCCGCCGCCCAGCCCGAAACGCTGATGACGGTCGCGGGTTCAGAAATCGTGTTCACGACCAATGCGCGAATCAGAGTCCGCTTCGAAGGCCAGTCACCATTCGTAAATCCGGGTGGTCAGCCGATCATGAACTTCGTCGTCAACCGCGGAAATCGGCCGATGCAGGTGCGAACCGACGGCGCCGCCTGCTCGGCGCAGAGTCCTTGCAAGTACATGGTTCACGATCTCGAGGACCCGGGTCGACCGCCGCTTGATCCGTACATCATCATTCAGTAATTCCGACCTCCGCCAGGCAAGCCCTGCCGCCGGGCGACGCGCGGCGGCAGGCGCGGCCGTGGTTCGGGACCCTTTCCCTGATAGACTTCTCCGCTTTGGCCGGAAACAATCGAATGACCGAATCCACCGATGCCGGGCCCGAAGGCCCGGGCGCGGAAGATGACGCCCTTGACTTTGGCAACGAACCGGTCCGGGAAGTCGAACACGACGGGGTTCACTACACGCTGTTGGGGACGGCCCATGTGTCCAGAGCCAGCGTCGATGCGGTAAGGCACCACATCGAACATGGGCAATTCGACGCCGTCGCCGTCGAGCTTTGCGAATCCCGCCACAAGGCGCTGACCGACGCCAGCGCCTGGCGCGACATGAATCTTTTTGCCATCATCCGGGCCGGCAAGGCCGGGATGATGATGGCCAGCCTCGCCCTGTCCGCCTACCAGCGGCGCATCGCCGAACAGTTCGGGATCGAACCCGGCGCGGAAATGAAAGCGGCAATGGAATCGGCCGATAACGCCGGCATCCCGCTCCAGCTGATCGATCGCGAAATCGGCGTCACGCTCAAGCGAACCAGTCGTCGCCTGTCCTGGTGGCAACGCTGGCTGCTGACCAACGGCATGATCGTGTCTCTTTTTTCGCGCGACGAGTTCTCGGAAGCCGATATCGAGCGGCTCAAGCAGGGCGACATTCTCAATGAAACGTTCAGCGAATTTGCATCATCCTCGCCGCAGCTCTACGAAAGCCTGATCAACGAACGCGACCATTTCATGGCCGCGCGACTCCGGCAGGAAAACGGCGATCGCCCGGGCCGGCGCGTGCTGGCCGTCATCGGCGCCGGCCACCTGGAGGGCACCGCGAAGGCACTGGCGTCAAACGAGGACCCCAGGACGCGGGTCGAAGCGTTGAACGACGTTCCGCCACCGTCGAGAATATGGAAGGCCATTCCGTGGCTGATCCTGATCGCGGTGGTATCGGGATTCGGCATCGGGTTCTCGCGCAGCCCGGAACTCGGCTGGTCGCTGGTCCTGACCTGGGTCGCGATCAATGGCGGGTTGTCGGCGCTGGGCGCGGCCTGCGCCCGCGCCCACCCGCTGACCATAATCACGGCTCTTCTTGCCGCACCACTGACGTCGCTGAACCCGACGATCGGTGCCGGCATGGTCACCGGCGCCGTCGAGGCCTCGCTGCGCAAACCCAAGATCGCCGATTTCGAATCGCTGCGCGACGACGTGATCAAGCTTTCGGGATGGTGGCGGAACCGGGTCGCCCGGGTATTCCTGGTGTTCTTTCTGTCCAATATCGGCTCGGCGATCGGCACCTGGGTGGCCGGCTTCAGCATGATCCGGCAGCTCGCGTGAACCGTCCTGCCGCCTCGAAGCGCAGCCGCCAGCCGGCTGCAAGGGCCTGCCAGGCGCCGGGCAAAATGACGCACAATTGACACCGACGATTGGCACCGGCAATTGACATGGACAATCGTATCTGATCCAGCAACGCATTCTTGACGGGATAAAACGATGAGTTTCAAGGAACGCCTGTTCGGACCCCCGTGGGAGAGCAAGGACGCCGATGCGAGAGCGCGCAGCGTCGCCGGCTCTACCGATCCCAGACTCTCGGAAAGGCTCTCGGAAATCGCTGCAGCGGACCCCGACGCCGGCGTCCGGATCGCCGCGCTCAAGCGCCTGGCAGCAGAGTCGGCCTGGCTCAAGGCGCGCAGCGACGACACCGACCCGCAGATTCGCGCCGCGGCCGACCATTTTCTGCTGCGTTCGGTTTGCGAACAACCTGGCGGCGATCGGCTTCAGAGTCGTCTGGCCTGGCTCGCGGCGCTGGAGACGTCGGACGCGCTTCGACGGGTGGCCGCCCACGCCGCAGACGCCGAAATGCGCGCGGCCGCACTTGGCCGAATCGGTTCGCAGGGCTTTCTCGGCGACTGCCTGGTCAGCGAGCCCGACGAAGCGATTGCCGAGCAGCTGCTGGCGCGCCTGGAGCAGGTCTCGACCCTCAAGCGGATCGCCGACAAGCTGCGCAAGAAGCACAAGGGCAGGCACCAGGCCGTCATGCGGCGCCTGGCCGAACTGGAATCGGAATCCGGATCCGGGGCGCATGAGGCGCGCGACGAGCTTGCCGCCCAGCTGATCGCCCAGGCCGAAAAGCTGGCCAGGGGAGACTTCAGCGGCAATTCTGGCGACAGTCGCGGTGACAATCGCGGTGACAATCGCGGTGACAATCGCAAGGCCGAATTCGAGAGGCTTGCCGAGCGCTGGGCGGCGCTGGCGAGCCCTGAGCCGCATCTGGCCCGTCGCTTCGACGGTGCCATGCGAATCGTCAAAAGCGCGCTGGAGCCCCGCCCCGCCCGACCTCAGGCGGTCGAAGCCGCGCCCGAAGCGCCCGAGACAGGCGACGCCGAGCTGGCCCGGATGGTCGAACAGGCCCAGGCCATGGCCGCCCGTCCGGCCGGCAACAAGACGGCAGATACACTGAACAAGCTGATATCGGCTTTCGACAGGCACTGGAATACGCTGCGCAAGCCTGCCCCGGCCGACGAGGCCATGCGCGAACGATTCAGAGCCCTGTGTGCAGAGCTTCAGGCGCGTGAACAGGCGCGACAGACCTCCAGCGTCAAGGCAGCCGCATCAGAACACGAGCGGCCGAACAGCGGCCCCGCAGAGGCAGTGGCGGAGCTCGAGCGCGCGCTGGAGCAGGCCGAGCAGGCGCTGTCTGCCGGGGACATCGGCCAGTCTCACGAGGCCATACGCAAGGCCCGCAGCCTCAACGACAAGCTGCCGGGGCGCGGTCGTTCCGGGGAATCCTCCGGGCGAATTGCCCGCATGGCCGGCAAGCTCAAGGAAATGCGCGACTGGCAACACTGGTCGAACAACAAGCTCCGCGAACGGCTGATCGAAAGGGTCGGCGAAATCGATTCCGAGAACCTGCACCCCGACGCAGTCACCGAGCGCCTCAAGGAACTGCGCCAGCGCTGGAAAGAGCTCGACGAACAGGAAGTTCTGCCCGGGGACAAGCGCCAGTTCGCCGCACCGCAGGGCCAGTGGCGCCGATTCCAGCGCGCCTGCAAGGAAGCCTTCGATGCCGCACGCCCCTACCTGGAAAAGCGCAGCGAAGTTCGCGAGCAGTCGCACCAGGAACTCCAGGCATTTCTCGACGACGCCCGGGCCGTGGCCGGCGACCCCGACACGCCAAACGACAAGCTGATCAGGTACCAGCGCGCGGCGCGCGAAGCCATACGCAACCTGGACACGTTGCCGCCGAAACTCCGGGGCAAGGCCGCCGGCGCATTACGGGAGCTCATGGATTCGATATCGGCATCCCTGGACCGGCACTTCGAGGCCGCGGAAAACGAGAAGCGCAAATTGATAGCCGAAGCGCGAAAGCTGGTACACGAAAAGGACCGCGCGGTCGCCATCGACCGGGCCAAGGCGCTACAGGCCGAATGGAAAAAGGCCGGGCGCGGCAGGCGCAAGGTCGACGACCAGTTGTGGAACGAGTTTCGCGAACCCATAGACCCGCTGTTCGAGGACCTCAAGAAGGAGCGCGACGAGCGCAAGCAGGTCGAGCACGAACACGCCGAGGCGCTCAAGCAGATCTGCGTGCGCGCCGAAGAACTGGCGGCGGTCGACGATCCCGAGTCGGTCGCCGGACAGGTCTCGGGCCTGGAAGACGAGTTCAACCGGCACAACGCCCCGCCGCCGGCCCTGCGCAAGCGCTTCGAGCGCGCGCTGGCCCGCTATCGCGATCAGGTCCAGTCCGCTCGCGAGGCGCAGGCCCAGGCCAAGCGCGCACACCTGGCCGCGCTGAGCGCTCACCTGCAGGATAGCTGGAAGAACATCCTGGCCGGCAAGGCGCCCCTGCCGACCAGCGACCTGCCGGAAATTCCGGAAGACGACGAGGTTGCCCGGCGCTTGCTTGCGCGCCTCGAGCAGATGACCCAGGCCACCGACGTCGAAGCTCTCGGTCGCGAGATCGACGCACAGACCGACAAGGCCCGCCAGATCGTGGTCGAAATGGAGTGCCTGTCGGGCCTGGAGAGCCCCGAAGAAGACCGGCAGCGCCGTATGGACTACCAGATAAGTCGACTGTCCAACCGACTCGGCGGCGGCGCCGCGAAGGCCGATCTGGACTCAGAGCGGGCCGAACTCCAGCGCCGCTGGCTCGAGAGTTTTCCGCATCACATCGGCCAGTCCGGATCACTGAAGAAACGCTTCGAGGAAGCTGACAAGATACTCAAGCAAATGACGGCAGGATAATGAAATACAAGATATTTGTTTCCTCATTTTTACTGCTTCTTGCAGTCATTTGTGGTCCGGCGCTGGCCCAGGAGGAAAGCGCGGCGAACGGCTACGGATGGATTTCGATACTGCCGCCGCTGATTGCGATCGGACTGGCACTGATACTCAGACAGGTCATCCCGGCGCTGTTTGCCGGCATCTGGATCGGCGCCTGGGCGATTGCCGGATTTTCGGTCCTCGGGGCGCTCGAGGCGCTGATGACGACCGCCGACACGTTCATCCTCGAAGCGATTGCCGAGCCCGACCATGCCTCGGTGGTCTTGTTCACCGTTCTTGT
>MDTG01270197.1_pt1 | contig 29855 bp, 27 predicted proteins | sample 811421 | NCBI WGS metagenome assembly MDTG01 (sample SAMN05326645, study PRJNA326480) | marine metagenome | isolation source: seawater | place: Pacific Ocean: South East | collected 2011 | reverse complement strand
GAAAGGCCAGAAGGCGCATCAGTCCCTCCACCCCGACAGGTCCCTTTTTAGACCTGCGTGGAAGAACATACAAGGCGCATCTTGCGCCGATAGCTTCCGGTTAATCGCGGCCGAAAACCCCTCCCCCCAAAACCAACCAACAACGCTTATTTGCCTGCGTAAACCGTAAAGCGTCCGACCGTAAACCGGCGTTCCTACCTAAGACCCAAAACCGCCGCGCAGCATCGTAATCCGGCAGCGCCCGCGACCCCAATACCCGCCCCAATAACATTCATCCCCAGATCATAAAAACTGAACGTTCGCGCGGGAATCGCCAGTTGAAGGATCTCGACACCCATTCCCACAGCCGCGGTCAAAACGAACGCAAGAATCAGTCCCCGCAGGGAGGGGCCAACCAGCGACCCCGCCAGCACTCCGAGAACCGAATACGCCAGCAAATGCGTCATCCCCGGCGAAATACCCGGCGGAAAGCGCGTCATGGGCCCGGAGGACATCAGCGAACCGACCACGATCGCGACCACCAACGCCGCCAGCGCAACCCACAACAAAATCCGCATCGAACACCCCTCAACTGAAGCCGAACCCAACCTACCAGAACCCCGAACCCCAAGCACAAAAAAAGCGGCCGAAGCCGCTTGAATCTGTCGGAGCGGCCTCCCGGCCGCGATCATCCCAACGCTATCGGCGCCGTGAAGGTGGGTGCTTACCTACTATCTCTGACCGGGCGGATCACTTCCTCGATCAAGCGTCGGCCGGTCGCTCGCAGGGCTGGGAGGCTGATCCGGTACCCGGCAAGCAACCCTGCAATACATGTATGGTGAGCCTCTTCGAGGTCATTTCCATGTGCGTCGGACAGCAGTTCTTCCAGCCCTGTACCGAGGTTACGGTGCAAGCCATCGGACTCGTCGGGAAATGTTTTCCGGAGTGCCTCCAGCCACTGCGCTGGCCATGACTCCAATGCGCTCTCGGATTCTCTTTCCGCCAGATATGCCAATGCCAGCACGCGCCCGAGATCCTTGTTGGCGCGCTTGATTCTGCGGTCACCGATCAACCCGGCCATCTTCTCGGCCCCGATACTCGGGTGGTGCAGCAGGTTGGCCAGCGCCATCATCTCCGGCCGCGCGATCTTCAAACCGTGTGGCGTCGACAGCGGGTCGAATTCTGCGAGCGCGAGAAACCGGAAACTGCACAGCACGAAATGCCCGTGGAGGGTGACAAGCCTCTGAAGCTCTCTGGCCTCGGTCTGCGTGGCCGCCGGCGCCGAAAGCAGCTCCAGAAACCACTCGCCGCCACCAGGTGGCACGAGTCTGACCAGCGGCAGTTCAAGTTCAGAAGTATCTGCGTTGCCCGGCTTTCCCCATCTAGTGGGCCACGCGGATAGTTCGGTGACACTCAGCCGCCGCAAAAGCGTCGTGGGCAAGGCGCGCGAGCGAAGGCGTCCTTGCCGGGCCGTCGAGCGAGTGGAACGCAGCCCACGGCGCTTTTGCGACGGCCCTTCGGGAGCCCCTGTGCCGGCGCGACTCGGCGTTGCGCTTCTTGGCAAGGGAGCGGCCATTCCCTGCGAAACGCGCCTTGATTCGCACCGGCACAGGGGCTCTGAGCGTTACCGAACTATCCGCGTGGCCCACTGGCGTCCCGGCGCATCTTCCAGCCGCGTGCCATCAGAGCTTCGGTTGCCTGCCTGCCGGAGGTCAAGGCGCGCAGACGCGGTGTCAGCAGGCAATCGATGTCCTTGGTTCGAACTGCCTGCTCACTATCGGGAGGAAAGAAACGGACCGCGGCAGCCAGGCTGCCCACGATGACGACATCGGCTCGCATCTCTTTCGGCAATGCATCCGCCAGTTCCTGCAACGTTTCGTGGGGCGCAATAAGCATTCAGGCCGGATCCGCAGTTGCGCCCCTGGCCCGCCCGCTCTCGAACGCATCAACGAGCTCCTGCACTTGCGCCTCCAGTCGCGCATCGTGCAGCGCCAACAAGCAGCTTACGGGATCGGCCCACTCCAGCCCTCGATCTTCTCCGTCGGCATCGAACATTGAAACTGCTCGATAGACCGGCCAGATCACCAGCGCTGGATTGCCGCTGTCGAAGTCGGCGGACTCGAGCGCGGGGTCCAGTCGTGCCGGGAGCCTGGACTCACTGTAGCCCCGCGGCATATGCAGGCACAAATCCAGACGCGGCGCCCCCACCAGGTCAAGATCGGGAAAATAGTGACGGGCGGCGTGCGCACCGCTGATGGCCACTCCGGGCTGCTGCAGTTTCGACAGCCTGCTCAACAACTGATCCGGCGATCGGGCCATGCCGGCCGGCGCCTCGAACTTGTCGGCAAACCGGCCGCGCTCGTAAACGCCAAGATATCGCCGCCATTCCTTGTAGGGAAAACACGCCAATTCCAGGCGACGGTCCGAATGCCGAGTGACAAAAGGATCCAGAAGCTCCAGTGCCTTGGCCACAGGCGGATAACTGTATCCGGTGGCTCGCATGACCGATTCAGTCGTCAGCGGGCCCTTGCCCAACAAATAGGCGTTGAGCAAATACTCGAACACCAGGTCCTGCGCGGCTCGCGGGATGCGGCGGCTGGCGCGCCCTGGACTGATTCTGCTTAGCGCTTCCTCGAGGCGTTCAACCTCCTGTTCGCCAAGGCCGGCGCTGCGCAAGGCTTCGCCGATGTCTTGTTCAGCGGAAAGAAAAAATACCTGGAGCCGATTCAGCAAATCCGGCCGAAGCACGCTCCTGGCCTGCTCGACCTCGCGATCGACCCGTTCCTGACTCAGGCGGCAGTCGACCAGCGCCAGGAAGCCACGACAACCCTGGCACTCGGATAGCTTATAGGTCAGTTCCAGCAAACCGGACCGAAGGGTTCGAACCGCCCGAACCCGCACAAGCGGGAGAATTACGGAATCGCCCTGTATCGAAATACCCGGTCCGGACTTTGGCATTCGGCTCAATTCTGGAGAAAGAGCTCAATAATAGCAAAATTCAACTTGCACTTAAATATTAATGTCGCACTTTTATATTAAACTTGCACTTTAACGTTTGCAGCAAGCTAATTCGCACTAGCGCGCCAGGATCGACTAGCCAAACACAATCCCCGGATGCGCGCTACGCGCTTATCCAGGCTACGAAATGCTTGAAGCCACTGGATCCCGGATCAAGTCCGTCGCCTTGTCGGTCTCCCTCCCCTGCCTACGGGGGAGGGCCGGGGTGGGGGCAAGCAGCCGACGCAGAAAACCCACTCAACCCCGCCCCCATCCTGACCTTCCCCCGCAAGCAGGGGTAGGAACCATTCAGTGGGAGGGGCTTCCAGCCCCGATGCCTTTGATCGCGTAAACCGTAAACCGTAAACCGACGCGCTTACCGCGCTAAAACCTAACCACCTAACACCTAAAACCGGCGCGAACGGTGCCGCGAACCGCTAAAATCGAAATCTCGTCTGGCCAGCAATAGGGAAACCCAATGGATCACCCCGATCCCGCTCTACTCGAACGCCTCCGCAACCGTGAATCGACGATCGGTATCGTCGGCCTCGGCTACGTCGGCCTGCCGCTCCTGTTGCGCTACAGCGAGGCCGGATACCGCGTCCTCGGATTCGATGTGGATCCGAAAAAGGTCGAGAAGCTCAACGCCGGGCAGAGCTACATTGGCCAGTTTGAGTCCGAGCGCGTCGCGCAGGCTGTCGCGAACGGCTCGGAAGCCACCGCCGACCCGGCCAGGATCGGCGAGGCCGATTCGGTCATCATCTGCGTCCCAACGCCGCTGGACCGCTACCGCGAGCCGGATCTGAGCTTCGTCATCGGCACCATCGAGCAGCTGGCGCCGCACTTGCGGAAAAGCCAGGTCGTTTCGCTGGAAAGCACGACCTACCCCGGCACCACGGAGGAGGAACTGCTGCCGCGTATCGAGGCACAAGGCCTCGAGGTCGGCAAGGACATCTTCCTCGTCTACTCCCCCGAGCGCGAGGACCCGGGCAACAAGCAGTTCGAGACGCGCACTATTCCCAAGGTGGTCGGCGGCCACACCCCGGCGTGCCTGGAGGCCGGCAAGGCGCTTTACGAAGGGGCGATCGACAAGATCGTCCCGGTCAGCTCGACCCGTGCGGCGGAAATGACCAAGCTGCTGGAAAACATCCATCGGGCCGTAAATATCGGCCTGGTCAACGAAATGAAGGTCGTCGCCGACGCGATGGATATCGACATCTTCGAAGTCATCGACGCCGCGGCCAGCAAGCCGTTCGGTTTCACGGCCTACTATCCCGGTCCAGGCCTGGGCGGCCACTGCATCCCCATCGATCCGTTTTACCTGACCTGGAAAGCCCGCGAGTACGGACTGAACACCCGCTTCATCGAGCTATCCGGCGAAGTCAACCGGGCCATGCCCGAGTACGTCGTCGCCAAGCTCATGGATGGCCTGAATCGCCACGGAAAGGCACTCAACGGGGCCCGCGTGCTGATCCTGGGCGTGGCCTACAAGAAAAACGTCGACGACATGCGCGAAACCCCGGCCGCCGAGATCATGGAAAAAATCGCTGCCCGCGGCGGAAATCTGAGCTACAGCGACCCGCACGTGCCGCACTTCCCGCGGATGCGGAACTACAAATTCGACCTTTCCAGCGTTGAGCTCACGCCGGAGGCACTTTCAACCCAGGACGCCGTCGTGCTGGTCACCAATCACGATCGCTTCGACTACGTTCTGGTCCGACAGCACGCCCCGCTCCTAATCGACACCCGGGGCGTTTATCGAGAGCCGGCCGATCACATAATTCGTGCCTGACCAGTAATTGTGCATCACCTATAAGATCGCGCGTGTCTATTCTCTGTACCTGTGGAGGTTATCCAGAAACCATCGGTATGTCTCCTTTATGCCCGATTCCAGAGAGACCGACGGTTCCCATCCGGTTTTATGTAGTTTCGTAGAATCCAGCATACGCCGCGAAACGCCATCCGGCTGTCCCGGGTCAGTGAATATTTCACCTTTAAAACCAACAATGTCGGCGATCAATCGTGCCAACTCCATAATCGAAATATCCTCCCCGCAACCGACATTGATCAATCCGGGTTCCGAGTATTGTTCCATCAAAAATACGCTCGCATCGGCAAGATCGTCACAATGCATGAACTCTCGACGAGGTGTACCGGTCCCCCAGATCGTGACAGAGGTCACCCCCTGTTCCTTGGCCTCGTGAAATCGGCGTATCAGGGCCGGTAGGACATGCGAGTTCTTCGGATGAAAGTTGTCACCCGGGCCGTATAGGTTAGTGGGCATAAGACTAATCGCATCGAATCCGTATTCCTTGCGATAAGCATCGCACAGCTTGATACCGGCGATCTTGGCTACGGCATACCACTCATTCGTGGGCTCGAGTGCTCCGGAGAGAAGCGCAGATTCCTTGATCGGCTGTTCGGAAAACTTCGGATATATGCAGCAGGACCCCAGAAAGAGCAATTTTTCGACGCCGGACTTCCAGGCGGCGTGAATCACATTTGCTTCTATCATCAGGTTGTCGTAAATAAACTCCGCTGGATATGTGCTGTTGGCATAGATCCCGCCAACTTTTGCAGCAGCCAGGTAGACTTGATGGGGTCTGTTTTCATCGAACCAATCGTCAACCGCGGCCTGGTTCTTGAGATCGAGCTCCGAATGCGACGGTCCAAGGATATTTTCGTATCTTTTGGCTTCAAGTGCCCGAACAATCGAACTACCGACCATTCCTTGTGCGCCGGCAACAAATACCTTGCTTTCTCTAGCCTCAGTCATTCTTTGAACCTGTATGTTTGATATCCATGTTTTTCGACCAGCGCATCCCGCTGGGATCGCTGCAGGTCTCGTTCAACCATTTCGCCGACGAGCTCGTCAAAGCTCGTTTTAGGCTTCCATCCGAGGCGATCGCGCGCCTTTGCCGGATCACCCAACAGAGTATCGACTTCGGCTGGTCTGAAATAACGGGGATCAATGGCGACGATCCGCTTCCCGGGTTCCGTCTTGCAGTTCTCCGGTGCCCTGACCAGGACGGCATGTTCGTCACGACCAGTCCCGAGCCATTCAAGTTCCATTGCAAGGGCCTGCGCAGCTTGCTCGACAAATTCTCTCACCGAATGCTGCTCGCCGGTCGCGATCACGTAGTCATCCGGCTGGTCCTGCTGCAGCATCAGCCACTGCGCTTCCACGAAGTCTCGCGCGTGACCCCAGTCGCGGCGCGCGTCGAGATTTCCAAGGTACAGGCATGTCTCTAGGCCGGTGAATATCCGGGCAAGCGCGCGCGTGATTTTTCTGGTTACGAAGGTTTCGCCGCGGATCGGCGATTCGTGATTGAACAGGATCCCACTGCACGCAAACAGTCCGTAGGCCTCGCGGTAGTTGACCGTAATCCAGTGCGCATAGAGCTTGGCGACTCCATAGGGCGAGCGCGGGTAGAACGGCGTGGTCTCCTTCTGCGGCGTTTCCTGGACCTTGCCGAACATCTCGGAGGTCGACGCCTGGTAGAAGCGCACCGAGTCGGTCAGGCCCAGAATCCGGATGGCCTCGAGAAGACGCAATGTTCCGATTGCATCGCTGTTGGCCGTGTATTCCGGACTCTCGAACGATACCGCCACGTGGCTCTGAGCGCCAAGATTGTAGATTTCATCAGGCTGAACATCCTGAACGATCCGAATCAGGTTGGTTGCATCGGTAAGATCGCCGTAATGCAGCATCAGTCGCGGATCTTCTTCGTGCGGATCCTGGTAAAGGTGGTCGATGCGCTCTGTGTTGAAAAGCGACGCGCGGCGCTTGACGCCGTGGACCTCATAGCCCTTCCGAAGCAGAAATTCGGCGAGATATGCGCCGTCCTGCCCGGTAATTCCGGTAATCAGGGCGCATTTGCGGTTGGTTCGGCCTTCATTCATCCGGTTTCTCCTCGTCCAGAATGTACGTGTCCCGGCACACGAATGGTGATTGACGTGCGGGCGTGATAGAACCATTCGCGGGTTCAAATTTCACACTCGACCCGCGCCCTCTGCCCGCTTCCAGCAATCGACTTTCGTCACATTCAGCCACGCCTGGTCCAGAATTGGGGCAACTTGCGCAGATTCTTGCAAATCAGGGTCGGCAGGCCCCCAACCCTATGCCTCCGCATGGCAATCAGGTCCTCCCGGCTTTTTCTGACCAATCGATGCACGGAGCCGTTGCTGGCACCACCCAGTCGCATACGCATCAATACGTGTGGAATGTAGCCGATTCGAAGGTTGCCCTGTACAATCCATCTCAGCATCGCGTCGTAATCCGCGGCAATGCTCAGTTTGTCGTCATATCCGCCGAACTTCTCGAACACCTGCCGGCGGATGAAAAGGGCCGGATGTGGCGGCATCCAGCCCCACTTGAGACGGGCCGGCCTATAGTCGCCAGACTTCCAGCAGCGAATTACGCGCTCCGGGTTAGATGACTCTACGTACTCGAGATCGCCGTAAACCGCGTCGACGTCGTCGTCGATGAACCGGGCCGCGACGGTCTCCAGAACATCTTCGCTGGGATAGAAATCGTCCGAATGCAGTACACCGATGACGTCGCCTGTGCAGCGACCACACGCCCTATTGAGCGCATCGTAGATTCCGGCGTCTCTTTCACTGACGATTATCCTGCGGGGATCCGCAAGCCGCTTCAGTAGTGCCAGCGTATCGTCAGTCGACCCGCCGTCCTGGACCACATGCTCCCATCTGGAATAGGTCTGTGCTCCAAGGCTTGCGATAGCAGGCTGAATCGTCTGAGCCCGGTTCAGGACGACGGTTACGATAGAAATGACTGGCGATGCATTCACGGAGAAGATGCAGCCTAGATCTCGTGGCCGGTATTGAGCCGGTATCTGTGGCTCGATGACAGTCGCGCACGCACAAGATTCGGGTCGCGGACATAAAGCGTGTTGCCGCTTTCTGCCTGTTCAGACCGCGCCTCCAGAGAACGCGTAAACGGGTCGTAACGAAACGGAGCGAACCCGTGCGCGGAGAGAATCCGGTGGATCCCTTCATCATTGCCCCCATAGTGCCGCGCCGAACCGTTTGTCTCCACGATTACAGCGGCCAGGCCGTTATCGGCGAGCCATTTTTCGGACCCCGTCAGGACTGGCAGTTCGAATCCCTCGACGTCGATCTTCATCAGAAAAGGGCAGCCCGTATATGGCTCGTCGTCGAGCCGGATCATTTCGACCGATTCGCTTTGCTCCTCGCGGCCAGAAGATCTCTCGATCCGGTTGCCGGTGTCCCGGTTAAGCGTCAGACGGGCCATTCCGCTCCGCTCCCCGACGGCTGCGTTCCGAAGCCTGACTCGCTCAGTGAAGCCATTCAGGGCCACGTTCCGCACCAGTCTCGCGTGAGCATGGCTGCCGGGCTCGTAAGCATAGACGTCAGCGCCCGCAGCGGCGCCGAGTAGCGCGTAGGAGCCGATGTTAGCGCCGACGTCGACGAATACGTCGCCCGGTCGAAGCAGGTGCAAGGTGAATCCCATTTCCTCGAACTCATGCAGGCCGCAATAAACGTTGCCGGTCGCGCCGCTCATTCCCTGCTCGACGAGAAGCTGAGTCTGATTGACGAACGGCACGGCCACGGCCCAGCGCAAAAGACGGCTGCCGATTTGCCACCGGAGAACACGCGCAATACTCGCGATTCGCCGCCGGCGATTGAGCGGATGGGAAAGCACGAAGTGCAGGGTATTGTAGACAGACATCTGCGGCCCTCAGCCGACCAATTGCCGGAAGTAGGCAATCGTCCTTTCCAGCCCTTCCTCGAGCGGAACCCGCGGCTGCCAGCCGAGCGTTTCCCTGGCCAGCGTGATGTCCGGCTGACGCTGACGGGGGTCGTCCTGGGGCAATTCGCGAAACTCGATCCTGGAGCGCGAGTCGGTCTGCTTCAGAACCGCCTCGGCAAGCTCGAGCATGGTGAACTCGCCCGGGTTCCCCAGATTGACAGGCCCAGTCACCTCGTCCTCGGTTGCCATCAACCGAATGAAGCCATCGATGAGATCGGAGACGTAGCAGAACGACCGCGTCTGCTGGCCATCACCAAAAATGGTGATTGGTTCGCCCCGCAATGCCTGCAAGACGAACGTGGAAACCACACGCCCATCGTCCGGATGCATCCTCGGCCCGTAGGTATTGAAGATACGGGCCACCTTTATGCCCAACCCGTGCTGACGACGGTAATCGAAGAACAGCGTCTCGGCGCATCGCTTGGCCTCGTCGTAGCAAGAGCGCGGCCCGATAGGATTGACGTGCCCCCAATAGGATTCCTTCTGCGGATGCTGCTCCGGATCGCCATACACCTCGCTGGTCGAGGCTTGAAAGATCTTTGCCTTGGTGCGCTTGGCCAGACCCAGCATGTTGATCGCGCCGTGAACACTGGTCTTGGTCGTCTGGACCGGATCGAACTGGTAATGAATTGGCGATGCGGGACAGGCAAGATTGTAAATCTCATCCACCTCCACGTAGAGTGGAAAGGTCACGTCGTGGCGCATCAGCTCGAAATTGTGACGATCCATCAGATGCGCGACGTTACCTCGTCGGCCCGTGAAGTAGTTATCGACGCACAGCACTTCGCACCCTGCATCAACCAGTCGATCGCATAAATGGCTGCCGAGAAAACCGGCGCCTCCAGTGACCAGCACACGCTTTGCGGTCAGGTTCGAAGCACTCAAAATTACACTCCTTTACGGTCTGGATTAGAAAGGGGTCCCGCAAGTCGTTCACTTAACGACCTCGCGCGGAAAGGCGAACAGGCAAGGATGTAAGGCACCTGAAGCGCCTGACAAGGCCGGGGATACAGCATCATTCGTTACCTTTCTGCATTCGGATCATCAGTCGAATGGTATGGAAGTACCATGCCTTGTAATAAGCATAGTGCAGTCCGACGGCGCCATCGAGAAAGCCTCTCTTGGCAAAGTAGGTCGCAACGAAATAGAATGCTGGGTACCACCACTTGGCAACATGCCGGTACTTGAAGCGCTGCCGCGGCGTGAGCGCTGTGGACTGTTCACGCCCCCCGGCGAGATCAAGGTAACGACACTTCTCCCAAACAGCGTATTCGATATGGCGCCTGAGGAATGCGTCGAGCCCCTTGAAGTCATTGTGTTCAATTCTGGCTCCGATTGCACCGACCGCACCTTCGACTAGAGGATGTTCGTGCACCTCCATATCGAGACGGGACCAGCTCTGCTCATCGATGCGCTCATAAAGACCGCGTCCAAAGCGGAACAGCGCCAGCTTGCGCTGCGGAATCCCGTGGCGAAGCCTACGTCCCAGAAAGAAATTATCGTACTGAATCCAGAATCCGTTCACCTCGTCATCGCACACTGCGGCGGCTACTTCATCGCAGAATGCGTCGGTGACAAACTCGTCAGCGTCCAGGAACAACACCCAGTCGTTCGCGGGCGTGTGATTCAACAGGAACCAGTTGCGCTTCTTGGGGTAATGCCCGTCCCATTCGAACCGCAAGACCCTAGCGCCGGCCTCAGCCGCAATCTCGACGGTTCGATCCTTCGATCCGCTGTCGATCACGACGACCTCCGAGAAACGCCCCAGACGCGTAAGGCATCGAGCCAGATTCTCGGCTTCGTCTAACACCGGTACCACGATCGTGATTGGAATCTGTTGCTGCATCAGGTCACCCTAGGGCTTTCTGCCGCGGGACCAGCCGTCGAGGGCGATTCCCACACCAACACGTCATCGACCGTGCACCACCACTTGTTTGCGGAATTCGATGGAAGCATTAGGGCATAAGCGCCAGTCTCTCCCGATTCCAATTTCGCGAAATTCCGAGCCGGCCTCCACGTAATGTAGAGGCAATCCTTGATCCACCTCGTAGTCAGGGTGGCAGTGGTCAGCCGCGGCGAGGTAAGTACATTGATCATAGTAGCAACATCGTATTAGAAAAGGACGGAGTGCAGCACAGCATCTGGTTCGCTCGCCGACAAGAAGGCGCTCAGTCAGGTCCGCCGCCCTGTACCCGTAGATGCAATGTCCTCAGCCAGCCTTAGCGCGAGCTGCACAAGCGCGAGGCTGGGGCTCGATCCGCCAATCGAGGGAAAAACCGATGTGGCCAGCACCCGCAGTCCCGGCACGCCGTGTACGTTCAACTCTGGATCCACGACGCCGGTTTCTGCCGTCGCGCCGATGCGCGTAGTCCCTGCCGGGTGGAAGATTCCACCGCCCGACTGCAGTGCTGCCACGACATCTACGTCGGGCCGTGGCTCGAGCCGTGCATGGGCGCTCAAACGCCCATCACGCCAGCGCCGAAACACTAGGTCGCGCACTGCGCGAAAGTTATCGAGGTCCGTCTCTGAGACACGCCAAAAAATGCGCGCCAGCGGCAGCCCGAATTCATCAGTCGCGCCTTTGGCAAGCGTGACATGCTGCGCGAGATCCGGTGTCTGTTCCATCACAAGATGCACCTCGAACTCCGATCTGGAAGGAGGGTATACTCGCCGCTCGATCGCCCGCCACCAGACCGCGCGCAAAAACCAGGGCGTGTCAGACACGATTCGACGCAGATCGATCATCGCGGGCAATTCTCCCCGCTGGATTGCCTGCAACAGCCCGCGGAGCCCTTCGAAACCGCTATCAGGATCGCGCGTAAAGGCCACATGGAGGAAGGCGGCGGGCAGTCCCGTTGCCCGACGGTCCCAAGGGGCGAACTCAAACCTGAGATTCCGCATGCCGCCCTTGACGAATCGAAAACCTAACATTCGCGTGATTTGGCGTCGGTCGATATCAGCAAGATCTGCGATCGGCGCCGAGAGATGGTCGTGAAATCCCAAGCCCAGCGGCGACTTCGGAGGGAAGACCCCGCCATCGTGCGCACGATTCAGCAGGAGTAAAAGACGCGTGGTCTCAATCGCTCCGGCAGCTAGCACGACCACGGGGGCGCGGGCCCAGAGGCGATTCCCCGACTGCGATTGCGCGGTCACACCCTTGACACGGTCAGGCCCCAGTTCGATCGCGGTCACTGTGGCGTTGGTCCAGACTTCGAGCCCGGGGTCGTTACCAATACGCTTCGCAAACAGATTTGCAGTGTTGCGGTTGCGAAAGGTCGGCCATTTAGGCTGGCGCGGCAGAAAGCCCGGTAACAAATCGTCTCCGCCGTCGTCCGGCGCGCCTTCATAAGTTCCCGGGGCCACGCCGAAGATCGCCTCGGCCATCGGCAGAAGGCCCTCTAACACGTCTGGCGTAATACCCCACCCCTCGTGCCAGCCACAGGGATGCTTTCCTAAGTCGTCGGCAAGGTAAGGCAGCAGCGCGCCGCCCCATCGCGTCGAAGTTCCTCCGAGGCAGCGAAACCGGCCATGCTCGGCCCCCATGTATCGGGCTCCGCGCAACTCCACCGTGTTCAGGGGGTGAGTTTCAGCGTCTTGAGTCTCGGCGCCGCTCTCCAGCACCAGAACTTGAAGACCGCGGCTCGCAAGCGAATCTGCCAGGGACAGTCCTGCCAATCCGGCACCAACCACGATAATGTCGGCCTGCAGGGGCGCCTCCGGAGCAATCTCCCCTAACGATCTAAGCACTGCGCCTCTCGCGCTCGGCTGCGTCGGAAAATGCAGTCACACGTGAGCTTAAGCTTGTGTAGACGAGAATCGCACCTGTGCGGTTTCGCTCCAAAGCGCCGGCCACAATCTCGGCCCCGCTGAGTTCGCCAACGTCGGTTGAAAAATAGCCGTAGGTCAGCTGCAATGGCCGACCCAAACTCGTAATGACGTCGGCCTCACGCGTTCCAAGCCCGTCGCGCACCTGGGTCACCTGCGCAAACGGACCTTCGGACTCCAAGATCGGCTGCAGTCGTGCCGCCGGGCCGGCGACCCCGAAATACCGGACGCGGTCCTTCTCATCTTCGCTCCAGCGCTGCCACTCGTCCGTTTGCAGCAGATCGGGTGCAGGGTCGTGCAGCATAAGAAGGTCCACATCACAACGACGCAGCCGGCGCAGGCTCTGCTCGAGACTAAGACGCGCTCGCGCCACGCTCAGATCTACTACCGCACGCGACAACGTCGGCCAGAGTTTGCCTCCAGCTTTGCGCGCAAGCATCGTGAGACGACCCTGGTTTGCACCGCCGGGAGGATAAAGCCCGACTTTTGTGGTAATCGTGATTCCCTGGTCTTGACCGAACACCGCGCCCAGCATGCTCTCAGCGCCCCCGAATCCATAAAGCGGTGCCGTGTCGAAATGCGTAAAGCCAGCACCTGCAGCGAGCTCCAGGTGCGCAGCTTGCGCCGAGGCATTACCAAGATGATGCAGACTTGCCGTGCCGAATACGAAGCGACTGACTTTCAGATCAGTGGCGGGAAGGATGATCTGGCGCACGCTTCAATCTCGCTGGGCGACGATATGGGAAGGATCGACCCAGCGCGTAGCGAAACCTTTTTCCTTCAACAAGCGCTCGATCTCGGCCGGTGCGTGTGGCTGCCCGCGTTCTGCAAGCAGCCCGAAATGAACTTCCACGAAAACTGCCCGCGTCTCTGGCGACCGCAGCAGGCTCGTCATTCCGCGTAGAACTTCGAGCTCGAATCCTTCGGTGTCAACCTTCAGGACTGTCGGCATTGGAATTACTCCCTCTTCAACAAGGGTATCACCCGCTGCAATCTCAACCGTAATTCCGTCGCTGGCTTCGCCGACGATTCGGCTGGTGGCGCCCAGCGCGTCGCTGCCTTCCTGCATCACGACCTCGCCAGCCTGGGCGCCCAGTGCCAATGTCCGCAAGGTATAGTTTGGTAGCCCAAGCATGTTCTTGCGTAAACGTTCGGCTGTGGCCGGAAATGGTTCGAAGGCCACCACGTGACCGCCAGACCCGACCGCCTCCGCGAAGCGCTTAGTGTAGTACCCAACGTTGGCCCCAACATCCCAGACGGTATCACCGGTGCGTAGCGCAGAAAACATCGCTTCGTCAAAAGCGTGCTCATAATCCGCACCAGTTCTACGCAGCCGCGCCAGAATAGGGGCCAAGCCAAGCTGACGGGCCACCTTGCGCAAGCCGATAATGACTGGATTCGTGTGCCAGCTCATGAGTGATTGCTCCTAGCGTTAAGAGGTGAACGATCGCGCAGATGCCGCGCTGGATTTCCTCCCACGACGGCTCCGGGGGGCACGTCCCGCACCACAACCGCGCGAGCAACTACGACAGCCTGGGCGCCTACAGTAACACCGGGCCCCACGAAGGCTTCAGCCGCGATCCAGGCGCCATCCTTTATGCAGATTGATGCACCGGCAAGCGGAAACTCTGGATCGTCGAAGTCATGAGTTGCCGTGCACAAATGGCTGCGCTGGCTGACAGTCACACCGTGCCCCAGACGAACCGCGGCGACGTTATAGCAGATCACACCCGACCCAAGGCAGCTCCCCGGCGCCATTTCCAGATTCCAGGGCGCCCATATATCAGCATCAGGGTAGGGATAAACCCGGCCTTCGATCCGCGCACCAAAAGCACGAAGGACTGCGGCGCGCCAACGATGAAAGGCAATCGGCGTCGGTCGGTATAGCATGAAACGTGCGACCTTCCAAACCAGACGTCGCAACCGGTCTCGGTTCGTGATTATTGGCAAATTCGGAAGACGGCTCAATCCCCACCCCTAGCAAATGCGCGACCACAATGTTCCCGACCATGCGGGTCCTGTTCAATCTTGAACTTCACCGCCTTACTGGTCATTCCAGCACCACACACCCCGGGCGCTGGGCCGAGCCGAGAACCCATCGATACACGGCCACAGTCTGCCGGCCGATCTTCTCCCAGGCAAATTCTTTCGCGTACTCGCGGGCGCGCGCACCCATTCGGCATAGGGAAGCCTGATCCAGACCAAACGCGTGGGCGAGCGCACCCGTCAACCCCTCGAGATCGGGCGCAACCCACCAGCCGCAACCGCGATCTTCAACCGCCGACCAGGGCGTGCCATGTGTCGCAATCACGGGCAGCCCGTGGCTCATCGCCTCAGCCACCACCACGCCAAAATTTTCACTGAAGCTGGGGAGTATAAAAAGGTCGGCTTGTGCGTACGCGCGGGACCTCTCTACGTCATCCAACGAGCCGAGGAATGTGACCTGATCCTCGAGACTTAGTTTCCGTACCAGATTCTCAATTTCGCGGCGATGCCCACCCTCATCCGGCCCGGCAATGTGCAGTTCCCATCCGGCGGGAGCCAGTGCTGCCCACGCCTCAATCAGGGTTTTTAGATTCTTCTTTGGATGGATGCGACTCAGAAATAACGCAATTCGGCACGACTGCGAAGCCCCGGAGGCGCGATCCTGGCCCGCATCCCCGGCGTCATCAGAGAAGTCCACACCATTCGGGATGACTGCGATAGGTTGCACCAGACCTAGTTTACGCAGATTCTCGGCCTCTTCGCTTGCGGTGGCGACCAGAACGGCAGCCGACGCAAGGTCGCGCCATTGGTAAAGACGCATCGCTGCAAGCTTCTTCCAGGCCCGATAATTCAGCGCCCACGGTTCCAGCATGCCGCGAGGCTGCAGCAGATAAGGAATCTGTCTCGCTCTCGCGGCCCTGCAGGCCCAATGGACTGCCGGGGCCCAGACGCCATGAATATGTAGCAGTTGCACTGGGGCATCACTGGAAAAGTCCCGCTCCAACTGCCGAAGCGCCGGTACCCCCAGCGAACAAAGCAACGGCGAGGGCGAAACCGCAACCGTCCTGCGAACCGCCACCGAGCGCTGCTCCACCACCGGACTGCCGCGACGCGCCTGAGTCAGCAGGCGCACATCCCAATCCGGATCCGCTGCGATCGAATCCGCCAGGGAAACAACGGTTCGAGACGGCCCACCGTGGTCCGGGTGCAGTCCAGCGACCACGTGCAATACCCGAAGCCTGGCCCCCTTCATCTACGCTCGATCCACTACAGCGTCTACGGCCTGCATAATTCCATCAGCCGCTGCCGAAATACTGTACGAGTCCGATCGGCGTCGAATAGCTTCGGCGCTCGGCCTGCTCGCCAGCACATGCTCTATTCGATCGCCCAGCGCAGCCACGTCGCCCACGGGAAATTGGTGCCCGGCCTTTCCATCTGCAACCAGATCAGGCGCGCTGCCGCACGCGTTCGAAAGCACGACTGGAATCCCGCACGCCAGCGCTTCGTTTGCCACCAGCCCCCACGTTTCTCCTCCATCGGACGGCAATACCAACATCGTGCTCGCCGCATAGATTGCAGGTAGCTCGGTCTGGTTGCAAAATCCACACATGCGAATCGGGACGCCGAGTTCCCCCGCTCGCCCCTCGACAACATCGGACAAGGGGCCGGCCCCGGCGAAGCAGACGACAAGCGAAGGATGTCTGTCCCGAGCAACCGCAACAGCCTCGACAAGATCCAGGGGGCGCTTCTTGTCTGTTAGCTTGCCAACGAACAAGATAATCTTCTCCGTCTCGCGCAGAGCCTGTGCTTCACGAAAGCGTGCAGCAGCCTCCGAAGTACCCCGCTGACGAAACCAGGCGTTATCTATGCAATGCGGAGAAAAGAACAGGCGCGACAAAGGATAGTGGTAATGCTCCCAGTACCTCTTTGACCTCTCACCCACGTATAGCGCAGCATCGAATATCCGAAGCGCCAAAGGATAAGCAAGCGCTTTGAACGCACGCCTTACCCATGAACGTGGCGTTTCAAGCTGGCTGTCGCCACGCACGAGAAGCGGAATTCGGAGCCGCCTGGCCGCGGTGATCGCCTGTATATAGCTTCTGAAATGCCAACCGAGCAACATGACTGCATCCGGGTTCAAGCGCTTGAGACTATCGTGCACGCTGGGGGTGTTCAGTCCGCTGAATTTCTCGAGACTGACATCCCTGGCCACATTTTCCAGGAACTCGCTTTGATATCCCGACATCAGGTCAACATCCCACTGGAATTCCACGCCGAAGCCAACTGCCGACTGATCCTTCGCGCTCGGACAATGCGCATAAAACACGCGAAGCTCAACCCGCCGCGCCAGCTCGCGAAAAAGCGGCGAATAGTATTGAATCGGATGCGAGGCGCAAATCGCCAGCCTGCGTGGTCTGTGTCCAGCGGTCAATGCGAGTCCTCGACCAACCTGTCAAATATCGCGGCGAACTCACCGGCAACTGCAGACGCCGTATACGGTGCATAGATGGCCGGATCCGCCCTGCCCAAGCCCTGCGGCTGCCGAAAAAGAATCGCCAGCGATTCGGAAATTGCGGATTCCAACCCATGTAGCTCATTCTCGTTCTGGAACGATAATGAAACACCGCCACCGGCTGCAGACAAGATCGCGTGCGCACTGCTGGATTCATGGAATAGCGACAGGAACGGCCTGCCCGACATCAGGCCCGGGTAGATTTTCGAGGCCGTGTAGTGCGGCTCGGTGGAGCCGACCATCAGGATGCCGTCCGAGTTGGCGAGCACGCCCAGCGCATCGAGGTACGGGATCCGCTCCGGCGTCTCAGCGACGAGGTCAGCGACACCAGCCTCCCGCGCCAGCGGCGCGATGCCGTACCGATCGGTGATCCCGGGCTGATTGCTCGTGCCGATGAAGTTCAGCCGGAGCCGATCGACCAGCGCCGGCGCCTCGGCGCGCAGACCGGCAAGCGCCACGAACAGCGTCCGTACCAGGGGCGCCGCCTCGGGCAGGAAAGTGCCGACGTAGGAGAGATTCATCCGATCGGAATCCAGCCATTGTCCCGCCCGGCTGCCGTCGGCATCCCGCAGATACTCGAAGTCGGCCGGGTCGCAACCGATGGGTATCGCCGACATTCGGCTGGCGTCGAACCAGGGATGGCGCTCGGCCATCTGCCGGTTCTGAACCTCCGAGACCGACGTGACCCAGGAACAGTGCCGCGCTGCTCTCGGCTCAAGCCGCTCGGCCAGCCAGTGCGAGACGCCGGCCTTGCTGACCAGCGGTTGTTTGGCGCCCCAGTCCGAGACCCAGGGGTCTTGGAAATCCAGCACCACGGGCACGCCGTACCGGCGCTCGATCCGTTTCGAGAACAGCATCGGGAAATACGGCGACCCTGTGATCAGCACAGCCGCGTAGTCTCCGGTTCCCAGCAGTTCGTCCAGCGCGCGGCGGAGCCCGAGCCAGCTCCGCAGGCTGATTTCACGAGTCCCTGCCAGCCCGGTCAGCGACGCCGGCAGCGCGCCGACCCGCCGGACATCTACCGAGGACGGCACCATCGCGGCGAGCGCATCGTCATTGGACTCGATGTAGTGGGCCGGATCCACGGCGAGGATCGTTGGAATCCAACCGTATTCGGGCAGGTGCTTTGCCAGGTGACGCGGCCGGTGGACGCCCGCAAGCGAACTGGGCGGGAAGTACGGCGCGACGACAATGCACTTGCGCTGTCTCATCGAGTCGGGTGCCTCAGTTCCACTGTTTCGATTGGCACAGCGCGGAGTCCTTTCGAACGTAGAACGCATCCATCTGCCACAGCGCACCGTCCCGGGGCCGGTAATACATAGGCAGCACGTCGTACAGGCGATAGCCGTTGGCATCGAGCCAGCTATGTACCTCGTGGAATTCCGGCATCCCGTCAATCCCGATCAGCGACATCTCCAGGATGATGACCTCGAATCCCGGCAGGGAGCGCCCGGCGCCGGCCAGCGCCTTGAGTTCGTGGCCTTGCAGATCGAGTTTGAGAAGGTTCGCGTCGAACCCGTCGTGCCCACTCAACAGCTCGGCGAGCGTCCGGACTTCGACGCCGTCATCGTCGGCTGCATCCGCTGCGTCCACGATGGCGGAGTTGGTCTCCTGATACCGAAATGCAGCGCGCCCCGATCGGTCGGAGATCGCGCAGGTGCAGACGATGGAACCAGGCGCTTTTCCCGCATGTTCCATGAGCCGCTCCCGGCACTCAGCCTGGGGTTCGACCATCATCACGGGGCAGCTCGGCCATGTACGCCAGAATTCCTGGGCCCAGTCGCCATCGAACGCACCGCCGTCGACCGCACCGACGGGATGAAATCCCGCCCGCCGAAGATTCGCCAGTCGGGCGTGCATGTCCTGGAATGCGAATACCCGTCGCTTGATGGTTTGTCGAAGCCAATACGGCAGAAGTGATTTCAGATTCATAAAGCGTTGGCTCGTTCGTTAATTCGCGTCACGGATCCGGCGCGTCGCGTTCATGAGGTCGGTGATCGGATGCCATCAGGATCGAGTGCGGTCACGACACAATCCCTCAGCCGTACGGCTTCGTAATCCCAGTTATAGCGCTCTTGCCCGAGCCGCCAGGCTTCCTGTCTGGCAGCTTGCAGAGCCTCGGCATTCCGCAGCCATTCGTCGATCCTCGCAGCCATCGCCCGTGCATCGCCGACCGGAAACAGCTTCGCGGCGAATCCCAGCGTCTGCTGCAGGTCCCGGTGCGCGGGAATATCGGTCAGCAATGCGGGAACCCCCGCCAGCAGATAGGTGAACATCTTGTTGGTCAGCGCGATCCGTCGATTCGCGGTCTGACCAGCTTCGATGCCGAGCCCGATATCGAATTCCGCCGCCAACGGGACCATTCTGGACGGCCGATCGATATCTAGGATCCGAAGCCGGTCGCGCACCCCGTGCCCATCGGCCAGCGCCATCAGGTCGTCCAGATACCCTGGCTGTGGCAGGCCACGAAGATACAGGTACGGCCTGCTCTCGGCAATACCGATCGCCTTTACCGCCGTTTCCAGTCCGCGATCAGGCCCGATCGTCTGCGAGAACCAGTAAAGGCTCGGGCCCGGCGCTCCCGAACCACATGGGGTCGGTGCTACCGGCGCCTGATCCTTAGGGAACGTGTTGAGAATGACCGCCGGCAAAGCAACCGGATACCGCTTCGAATAGGCGCTGGCGATCAACGGTGCGGCAGCCGTGATGTACGCTGCACCCGGCAGATACCGTCGCTCGATTCGATTCAGCGCTCGCTGCAACGGCTCGTATACAGGGTCGTCGGGCCAATCGCCAGGATGGAAGTCCTCTGCGTCGAATGCGTAGCGAGCGCCGTGCCGGGCGGCGGCGCTCGCCGCCGCCGGCAGCGCTGCCGGATAGTGTGCGATGTACAGGTCCGCCGGCACGGACCGCGCAACCCGGATCAATTTCGAAGTGGCTGCATTGAATGCTCGGTCAATCAGAAATGCACGATCCCAACGTTCCGCGGCGAAGCGTGCGGCCGTATGAGTCAGCTTACCCGGCAAACGCCGCAGCCTCGTTCTCAGGTCGAGGCGAATGGAATTCCAGTCCGCCGTGTCGAGAATCGAATCGTCCAATGGATCGACTTCGGGCCGATGCCGGGTCGAGATCACAGTCACTTTGAAGCCGGCACCGCTCAGCGCTTCCGCTTCCTTGACTGTCCGGGGATTCGATCCCAGGGCACCCGGCGTTACGATGCAAACTCGTCTCGTCAAGGTCTTTGCGACCACTTGATGGTTCAGGCCGTTTCCAGGGCCGCGAGCAACTTGTCGGCCAATTCGGCGCGGTAGTCGCTCCACTGCCGGCCGGCGGCCGTTGCCAATGCCTCGTACCGCATCAGCTTAAGCGCCTCGCGATTATCCAGGCACCACCCGATTGCATCCACCAGCGCACCCGCGTCGCCGGCCGGCACAAGGAGGCCATTCTGCCGATCTGAAACGAGATCCGCCGCACCGGCCCGAGTCGTCGTCAGTACCGGCAGCCCGCGCGCGAAGGCTTCGGTAACCACCATACCGAAGCCGTCGGATAACGTCGGAAACATCAGCATATCGGATCGCGCCATTTCACCAAAAAGGCGATCGCGTGGAATCGAACCGTGGAACCGGAAACCGTCACCGAGAGCCGGCAACCCCCCCGTCGGCAGCGACATGGCCCCGAAAACGTCTATGACACAATGAGACCGGACCGACGCCGGGAGCCGGCGCCATGCCTCGACCAGGTAGTGCGCACCCTTCCGTGCCGAAAAGCTGCCGGCCCACAGCAGCCGCAGCGGCCCGCGCGAGTCACGCTCGCCCACCTCCACGGCACACGGCGGTGCGCCGTAGGGAACGACGATGGTCCGCGCCGGATCCGCCCCATCGGCGACGTGGGAAGCCCGGGTGACCGTCGAGTTGCATACGATCAAATCGGCCATCGCGATCTCGCGGTCGCGACGCGCCTGCCTAGGCAGGCGCCGCTTCTCGAAATACGAGGCCTCCGGCGACGCGGTCCACGGGAACCGGCGCGCTTCCTCGGCGAGAAGCGCCTCCGTTTCCCGACTGCTGAGCGACGGCAGATCAAGAATCCGTTTCGCACCGAGCTCCCCGGCCCGGCTGAAGCTCTCCAGCGCCGTGTATTCGTAGGCGTAGACGGCATCCGCACCGTGCCGCGCAAGCAAACGCGCCGATGCCCGGGTAAAATCCCGGGACATCCAGTCCCAGCACGCGTCCACGATGCGGGCATCCATACGCGCGACCAGCGCCGCGGAACGAAGAATCTCGAGGAGGGGGCGCGTGTGCGTCATCCGTTCCGGAACGATCCCGAGTTGCCGGCGCCGCATTGCACGGTGAACGCGATGGAGGCTCTTCGATCCGGAGCTCTCGAACAGCCGACCCAGCACGCCATCCGGCAGATAGCGGAACGAAGTGTGGAAGCACACCAGTCGCTCCTTTTCCAGCAGCGCCAGGGCCGCGTGCTGGGCGAAATCTGCATTTCCAGGATAGGAGAACAGGACCTTCATCGAAATACGTCCATCATTTCAACCGTCGGTTCGACAAATCCAAAATTTCGCGATAGATGTCGAGATAACCCGACACGACCGCGTCCTCGCTGTAGAGCCTTTCGACGCGGTCGCGGCAATCCTGCCTCCGGATCGAGCCGAGCTGCTCGACGCATCCGACCAGCGCGTCCAGGTCATCGCGAACGAAACCCGTGACGCCGTCGTCGACCACCTCCGGCACCGCGCCCCGGCGTAGACCGAGCACCGGTGTTCCGCAGGCCATCGCCTCCGCCATGACAATGCCGAAAGGCTCCTCCCAGAGAATCGGCATCAGGAAGGCCGCGGCCGAACCGAGCAGTTTGCTCTTCCGGCGATCATCCACAGGTCCGATGAACTCGACCCGGGCACCGTCGACATGCGGCATCACATGCGCCTCGACCCACACGCGGTGCTCATTCGGAATGTTCCCGGCGATCACAAGTCGACGTCCCGTCCGATGCGCCATTTCGATCGCGAGGTGCGGGCCCTTGATCTCTTCGACCCGACCCAGGAAGACCAACGGTGCGTCTGGGCCGGGATCGGAATTGAATCGATACGTCGACAGGCGAACGCCGTTAGGTACAACCCGCCAGCGGCCGAAAGAGCAAACATGCTCGATCATCCAATCCGAAATGCCAGTGAACGTGATTGTTTCACCTGCCATCAGGCCGGCCAGCCGAACGGTCCTTGGGGTGATTGCCCGCTGATAGGTCATGACCTTCGGAATCCGGCGCGGCAGGATCGCCGCCAGATAAGCGAGTCGCGAAAACGAATGGACGAGATCGAAACGCCCCCGCCTCACGGCTGAAGCGAGGTGCCGCGCATTGCGCAGGTCACGCAGTCGCCCGCCCAACACGCGCCCGGGCCAGGGCATCAATTCCGCATCCGTTGCCGAATCGGGGTGTGCAAGCAGCGTAACTTCATGGCCACGTGCGCTCAACCCACGCGCCAGCATATCGATGATCCGTTCGATCCCGCCGTACAGGCGGGGCGGAACAGGCAGCTCGGGATCGGCGGTCAAGAGAATTCGCATGCGGTCAGGGGCCAACGCTAGAGCTGGCTTTTTGGGCCGTCGAACATCCTCGATGCGGTGCCCAACGGCCGTCCTCGACCGGGGGCACGCCTTCGTGGCAGAGCCAGTCGGTGATACTACAAAGGCCGGATGTCGCCACGACCAACTGGCGCGCCGATTCTTGGTTCTGTACGGCATTCATATTGGGAAGCCTGTTCAGGATAGTGTTTGCGCAGCTGGCCAGCCGAGCGTCCAGGCTGCGGATGCGATCGAGTTTCACAGTTTTCTGTGCGTCAATCTTGAGCAGAACGCTCCATCGTGACCACACTTCTCTGGAGGAATTCGCTCTCTGCGCAATACCAAGGTCACTTCACAGCCTCCACATATAGGGATTCATACGCTCGGCTGCTACTGTCTTTCAGCAATTTCGGATCCCTTCCTCGCCCGAATTCTTGTCGGCATATCTGATCAAATCCAGCTTTCCGAAGCACAATCTCAAGCGTACTATAGTCCCAAAGAAACAAGTGACCGTGCAACCTTACGGCATCGTTCAGCGATGTCGCAGCTGTCCGAACTCCACAGATTTCACGCTGATTAGGTAGCGCCATGCGAGAGCCTAAAGAATTCTCATCTACCACCGCAGCACAATATATCTGCAAGTCAGGAACGATAACCCGGAGGACACCTCCCGGAACGAGGCATGCATGGACCTTCTTCAAGATCAAAATCGCGTCTTCAAAAGGAATATGCTCCAGAAAATGCTCTGTATAGCAGCCCAACACCCTTTCGTTAGGAGGGTCAAACTTCTTTGTTAGATCGCAGACGATTTGTATACCGGGAACCCAGTTATAATCGATACTGAAGAAGTCAGCACTTGGATTTGGGCCTGGTCCCAAGTCTAGATAAAAGCTCTCATGCGGATAGGGCCTTTTACGTGGCCATTTTCGCAATGCAAAAGAAATCAGTCTACGGACTCTTGAATAAGACGTTACTGGGCGTGAGAGACTTATCCGGGTTGAGCTGAAATCCATTTATTCGACTCCATGAATATCGGTTTGTACAGAATTAGATCGTCCAGCATCCGTACTAGCCGCATCCGGTTGCAGGCTAAGAGAGCGGGACTGAAGCGGTCCGGGCCTTGAAAGGACGGGACCTTGAGCAGCATCCAGAGAAGCCCGCGCCCCAACATGGCTCCCGAACCGGCTCCAACCCGTTTCACGAGCGGAACCACAGGCTCTGTGGCCGGATCTCGTGCCCGCTGGCAAATGGGATGCTCCGGAAGTCCTGCTCGCGACATTGCCGGAGATAGAACCCGGGCCACAGCACTTCCCTGCCGCTAGCAGCCAGGAAAACCTGGAGAAGGTACTGTTCGTTCCAGCTTCTGTAGTTCCAGGCAAATTCCCACGGATATTCATACGGAAGAAAAATATCGTGGACGTGAATGCAGACGCCCGGCTTCAGCGTCGGAAGAATATTGCAGAATAGGTGGACGACGTCATTGCCCAGTCGTACTTCATGACTGGAGTCCAAAAACAGGATGTCGCCCGACTCAAGCGATGAAAAAACCCGGCTCTGATCTTCCGGCGCCAAGTCCTCCAGGCGCTTTCGGACCAACTGATCGCTGGCATCGTCGATATCGATTCTTGGCTCGGGATCGATCGCAATATGCTTGACTTTCAGATTTCCATCCGCGATCGCCTGACGAATCACGCGCGTACTGTTGCCCACGCCAATCTCCACTATCCGCCGCGGGCGCCGGGTACGGACAAACAAATAGAGCATTTCAGCATCGGATCCACGCAGATAATCATTCTTCGGACAGAATTTCCCAGGCACAGCACTTCCCGACATCAGTCCGTGAAGATCCTCCGCATGGGCCCGCGCTGCATCAGCCACCCACTTGAGAGAGCCATCGCTCATTCCTCGGAGCAGCGGAAAAATCGGTTTCTCGAAATGCCCCCGCTGCTCGAGCTCTCTTAGCCGTGAATCGTCCCGACGCTCCGCAGTCAGCGTCTGGACCTGCATGTTCAATGGCCGCAGAATCCGGTTGGTAGCGTCTTTTAGTTGTTGCAACATATTGTTCGTTCCAATAGGTTTTTGTATGATCGCCGACAGCACTACTTGACATCACGCATCGGTCCTGTACAGAAGGATCCGACGGAGTTGCTGCGCGGCCGGCATGACCTCCAGCAAGTCACTGAGCGCGTTGGGAAACAGGATACGGTGCATCGCAGGCACGACCAGGGCAAAACATAAAGCGAAAAGCGTCATTTTCGCTATGGCGCTGGAGTTCGTCATGTCCATAAACAGCAACATCCAGTGTGCGGCCCAGCCGGCGACCATTGCCGAAACGAGCGGCGGAGGAACCGAAACCATGATAGATCTCGCCTGAATGCCGCTCCGCCACCACAAAAGGCCGTACGATACCGCACTTGCCGCAGCTCCGGTTGCGGCAAGGCCCCAAAGGAACGGGACGATTCCATTCGGAAGAACCAGAACAATCAGGGCAATTGCAGTTGCGCCGTGGACCACATCGACCAGCAGGCTGAGTCGGGTATTGTTGTTTGCCAGCAGCAGCAGCGCAAGGACTTGCGAAATCGATGTAGCCACCGCAACCGCTGCGGCGGCGGGCAAAATTTCCACCACCAAAAGCCAGCCCTGGCCGTAAATGACCCGCACGACGGGATCGGCAGCCAATGCGAGAAAGACACCCGCCGGTATCGTAATCCAGCAGGCGCCTCGAAAGACCAGATCGGCCGCGCGTCTGAATCGCGACGACCCGACTTCCGCGCGGGTCACTATGGGATACATGGCCTGCATCGCGAGTTGCCCGAAACGGCCTGCAATAAGGTTCGCGAGACCATTCGATCGATTGAAGACACCGAGGGCGTCAAAATTGTACAGGCTGGAGACAGCACCGCGCTCGAACGCGACACGACCGCGCAGCATCAGCGCCGCACCAAGCCGGTTCATGCCGAACCGGAATGTTTCGCGGTAGCGCCGCCATTCGCGGATCGACGTCAGCCCGTGCCGACGGTGGATCAAATAATCCACCGACGCGGGAACGATCAGCAACGGCGTGCTAATAATGACTGCCCAGACGCCGCCACCAAAAGCCGCAACAACCACGCCGACCGCCAGGCCGAGGAATGTTCCACCAAGGTGCAAGGACCTGAATCGTCCCCACTCGTGGTGAGCCTGGAGGTATTTGAGATGCAGCGTTCCCGGAATCTCAAGAATGAACGTCGTACTGAGCAAAAGTAACGGAACTGCGGCAGCCGCGAACTTCTCGGTCGAATAGAGAACCCAAGCGACTCCGCAGCTGAGCACGAACAGCAACACGTTGATGATGAGCGCCCCCGACAGCTGCACACTCCAGTCCACGCGCTCCGGATCGCGGAACTGTAGAACGTGCTGAACGAAAGTCGCGAACGAAAAAACAGCGATAAGACCATATAAACCCAGAGCCAATGCAGCCTGCCCATATTCTGCGGGCGAAACCAGCCGCACCATGACCAGCATCGCCGCGAACTGGGCAATGTCGCTCAAAATGGTTGCACCACCGGCCCACAGCAACGCCCGGCGCGCGGATCCCATCAACATCGACTTTGCCCCGCTGAATTTAGACCTGGCACTGAGGGCGCACCAATTATCAACCGACTATCATAAAGTCAGTATCCACAGAGGTGCAAGCGAACCTGCGGCCTCGACCAGTTCGAAACGTGAAGCCCTCCTTACGAAGCAATGGACGAATTCATGTAAGCGAAGCGCCCAACGCTAACTTGATCGTCATCGAAGACGGCAGCATGAGGCGCATTCACGCCGGCGCCGCGGAGCGATTCAGCGCGCTTGCCGCAATCGGTTGGGCTGCATTGCCAGGAACAGTCTGCGTCATGAAATGAAAAGTCGATCCAACCATTAATTTCGTTGGGAACTCCAACGCTTTTCATCTTCAACCGCTATACACGCCTATAACGAAGATTTTGCCGCAGAACGTACCGGAGAATTAGCTCGTCCCCAGCATAGTTGCAACCGTACGGCAAAGAGCGGATCGTCGCCATATATTCGCGAGCCAAGAGTGATGAATTCTAACATAAATCATTTCGCAAATCGCTAGAATACGCCGCCCCCAATCAGCTATGTTTCAGCCGCCCAGCGCGAGGGAACTGTATTCGATCTCCATTGTTCGGGTCTGCGGTTTGTTGACGCCCAAAGCCACCTTGATGTAGTGCAGAAATGCGCACCCATCTTTATACATGTTTGTTTGAGTGTATCGTGCGCCTTCAGTTCCTGCGCAAATCTACTGGGTAGTCAATGAAGGCACGGCTCGGAATCTTCAAAAGGCGCCAGATGATATGACCGCCGAATTTCAGTATCAGAAAGCTGCCAATAAATGCCGAAAGTGTACCGCCGAAAATCTTGATATTGGATATCTCGTAGTAAATCCCCGTCGACAGAAGGAGGGTCGTAGCGAAACCGAGCGATAGAATTGCGGATCGACTTGCAGTCGTAAGCACGCGGTAACACATCCCCAGAAAAACGCCTAGAAGAACAATCGGCAGAAACATCAGGTAGGGACCGAAGTCGATGTAGCTTTCGGCGGCATAACCGAGGCTGATCGACGTCCCCTGCTCGGCATCGGCTACACGAATCCCTGAGAATTCATTGACACGATCCGAGTCATTTATCGTAGGTTTATTCGGAAACAGCAGGCGCGGTGTAACGGGATGGCGGACGGCTTCGATCCATAGACGACCATCCTGATGAGGGATGGCTGAAGGAACCATCGTAATTGATCTACCGAAGTATTCCAGGTAGCCCACTCGGTCCACGCCTGACTCGAACCCCTGCCCTATGTCATCCCCGGTAAGATTGAACAGCTTTTCGGAAAGAAATCCGATTTGTTCAGGGACCGAGACCACTACGTCCTGGCTCATCGTCCCCTGGTTCATAAAGTCTCGATAGTCCATTTTTATGGACTGCCAGAATAGGGCCAGCCCCAGTATCATCACGACAATAATCGCGACCGAAGGGCGCAGCAGCCTGCGCGGCGTGTCGGATGCACCAACGGCTACCACGATGCCCAGGAAAAGAACCTGCTTCCATCCTGAAAAGAATCCGAGTAGTCCGATGAAGATCTCAAGCCCCGCGACACCGGCGGCAATCCAGCGAAACCTGGGGTCGACAATCCCTTTCCAGAGGATTAGAAACACCATCACCCATCGCACCGATAGCAGCGCAATCGTTGGTTGACGAAGTCCGGGAACGGCGCTGCCCAATTCGATCGTGAATTCCGTGACCGCGTGCGAGAGTGCGTACGCAATCAAGAGACGGACGTTGCTGATCGACCGAATTTCCAACCCGGCCTGTTTCACTCGTGCGGTTGCCGGCGGGCCACGTCCGATTCGCATGCCTAACGCCAGCGAGAGCACCGTCAACAGACCCAGTAGGCTAGCTGTGTCGAGATTGGGGATCAACGGATGATCGGCCAGGCGGACGCCGGAAACGTCGGCGCTGACGATCGGCATGGCGACCTGCAGCCATTGATACCCGCACGCGAACAACAGAACGGGCATTTCTCCAGGGCGCCAAAGCAGCATGAAAAGAATAGGGACCAGCAGAACAGCGCCCAGTGTCTGCACGGGATTGACGGTAATGAAGGATATCAATCCGGCGACAACCGTGAAAAAAAGCAATTCGCGGGGAAGCCTTATCTTTATCGCATGCCGTGAACCCTTAATGCCGTGGAAAGCTTTGTTCACCTGCCAGATCCCATCCTCAAATAGATTTCTGACCACTGACGATTAAAACGATCTGTACCGAACCGGGCGTCGTAGCTTGCTCTGGCGTTGCGCCCAAGGGAATTCAGCCTGGCCGGTTCAGCAACACTCCAATCGATTGCGTCGACGAGTGCGTTTGGCGTATGTTCGGCGCAGACGTAGCCATCGATCTTGTGTCGGATCATTTCCGGCAACCCTCCCGACCTGAAAACGACCGATGGCGTTCCTTCGCGCTTGGCTTCCATTACGACATTTCCAAGCGGCTCGGGCCAGAGCGCAGGGTGTACATGCAAACTCGCACTCTTGTAATACTCGACTGGATTGCTGACGTGCCCATGAAAATGAACCGATTCGGCGACGCCGAGATCTTTGGCTACCTGGACTAATTTCGATCTATCGACGGCATCGTATCTCGACCCCCCAATTATATCCAAGCATAAATCAGGATATCGGGTTTTAAGCGGTCCAAGGGCCTGGATCAGCACGCCAACACCCTTATACTCAGAGACAGCTCCAACGTACAAGAGGCGAGGGCCCGGAAAATCAGTCCGCTCCGGGACGCGATCGGGGTCACTGGCTACAAATGTTGGTGCGAGGTTGTAGATCACTGTCGAGTCTTTCCCGCCGGCTACTTTCGCCTCTTGTCGCACGAATTCAGAAATGGAAACGAGGTGATCGGCTCTCCTGACCGCCATTTTCCAGATGCGCAGATTAAAACGTGAATCGACAGGTGGGCAATCGCCCATGCGATAGACCAGGGGCCGGGAATGTCGCTTCAGAGCCAACGACAGATAGGAATAGACAAGCGGCGAGCCGATATGAAAATGGGTGGGATCGAAGTTTCGAACCTGCTTCGAAAAGGCCCGGCTGGATGTCCAGACCTTCCAGAAGTTCGTGAAAATCAACGACGGGTGCCGCTTGACCCATTGAATCGACCACTGCGGTCCGAACGGGATCGAGAATGTTTCAATTCCCGACCGCTCCAGCTCGTCGCGGACGTGATTGTCCTCGATCGGGTGCACGCCGACGCGGACCTGCGCACCAAGAGCACGCAATGTCCTGAATACTTCGATATTGCTGCGTTCATGCCCGAACAGCTCGATTCCATTGATCGCGCCCAGCACGCGAACGCCTGCCAGTCGTGAATCGGCCTGAGTCTGATCGTCAAATCGCTCCTTCATGGCTTCGAAGCGCAGCTAAAGGCGGCATTTCGCAGCAGGCGTCTCACGTCTGTCGACAAATCAGTAGGCTGAAAACCCGAAACCGCGCCGCTGGCGCGTGATCCGGCCCCATCGAGCGATTCGCAGATCGTTTCGAAAAGCAGATGCTCTGGCACTGCGCGACCGTTCGACAGGGCGCCGAGTGGATCGATGCTGCCGTCGGTGTCCAGTCCGATTGCCGGAATTCCGCAGGCCATGGCCTCGAGATAGACG
>MDTG01312585.1_pt1 | contig 29862 bp, 38 predicted proteins | sample 811421 | NCBI WGS metagenome assembly MDTG01 (sample SAMN05326645, study PRJNA326480) | marine metagenome | isolation source: seawater | place: Pacific Ocean: South East | collected 2011 | reverse complement strand
GGTTTAAACCAGGCGGTTGCTAACTGTCCGAAGCTCGAAAGGGCTTCCAAGAGTTCGAATCTCTTCTCTTCCGCCACTTATTGTCTGAAAAAAGAATCTATTTTTATTGGATCTTTATTTAAAATATATTTATAGACATTTATGTTTTCGATTACTCTTTGAACATAATTTCTTGTTTCTTTGAATCTAATTAATTCTACCCAATCTATAAAATTTATTGCGCCTCTATTCGGATCTCCATATTTTCTCACCCAAGATTTAATTCTATTGGGACCCGCATTATATGCGCCTATAGCAAAAGGAAATACACCATCATAATCTTCAAGTAGTGAATTAAAATAATAGGTACCCAATTTAATATTATAATTAGGATCACTTTTTAGTAAACTTTTATTATAAGTAGTCTTAAGGTTACGTGCAACTAACCTAGCTGTAGCAGGCATGAGCTGCATTAAACCTTGGGCACCAACATAACTATTTGCACGGGCATCAAATTCGCTCTCTTGCCTTATTATTGCGAGTATTAATTCTGGCGAAGGCATTTGTTTTTTATTTATTTCTTCGGGTATAGAAATAATGGGATAATTATAAGTATTTATAAATCTTTTTTCATATGATGCTTGCTTTGCAATTTGTATTGCATAATCATATCTTCCTATTTCTGTAGAGAGTTTAGCAGCTAATATTTCGCTACCCTTCTCAATATTTAAAGTTGCTAAATGCTTAAGTATATCTTTACTAAATTTAGTTCTGTCCATTTCTTTTAAGAGTCTAACATGACGAATTAACTTGTTTTTATTAAATTCATCTTCATAGCCATTAGTAATTTTAAATTCTGAGGATAATTTAAAATCTTGTCCAGAATAGATTTTGTTAAAAGATAGTTGACCGTAATATGTATTAGAAAATTTTGAACTTTCTTTATAATATTTTTTTGCTTTATCTTGATTATTTATTTTTTCATAAGCAAGACCAAGCCAAAATGCTCCTCTTGCTAAGCTTATAGGATAACCAACATTTTCATAAAAGTTTTCAAAATGTTTAATAGCTAATTCATTTTTATTTAAAAAACTGGACGCTAACCATCCAGAAATCCACTCAGCATCTGCAAATTCTGGGCCTTCTTTCAGATGATTATTGCTAGCCACTTCATACGCTAGCGAATACTTCTTTGCATAAATCAAATCTCTGGTAATATTTTCTCTCAGTTTCCACCATAGTTTAGGGTAAATTAAATTTTCTTCACCATGAAATTTACGCAAAATTTCCAAAGAACTTTCGAGTCTATTTCGTCTAGCTCTCCATTTAAGTCTATTGTATTGGAGTCCTAAATCATTAATTAAATCCTGAGGAACATCGGAAATTGCTTTGTCGACACCATATGAGTTGGTCATCAATATAAAGCGCGCGTTGTATAAAAGTCTTTCTTTTTTGGGTAGGTAACGTAACATTCTTTTAAGATCCCAATATTTATTATTCCAAGCCAAGTAATCTGCTCTTTTTAGATGATCTTGAGTTGTTAGAATTTTATTAAATTTTTTTTTGTAATATTTTAAATCTCTCGAAGATAATTTTGCATTGACCCATCCTGATTTAATCAAATTTACTCCTAATTCAACCTCTTTAACTTTTAAATATGCTTCACCAAGTTTAATTTTACCTGTGCCACTTAATGGTTCAGCCTCATCAAACCAGTTTATTATTATTTTTGGAGAAGTATTTTCCAGTATAATTTTATGTTCTGCCATATATCTAAGTCTTCCAATTCTAGGATAATCAGAATTTTCTGCGATAAAATTTCTGTAATCATTAAATGTAGCTTGATTACCTCTCTCCTTGAGATATAGCCATGTAACTAAATTTTTAAATTCTTTATCTTTTATTTTTTCAGTCTGTTGCAAAGCAGTAATCCATTTACCTTTTCTGATAAGGTTAAAAATATTTTTTGCTTTAATGTAATCTTTTTCTTTTAATATTTTTGATTTTGTTTCAACTCTAGTCGATACTTTTGAGTAGTTTAGAGGTTTTTTAGATGGATATAAAAAAATATCATTATTTCTTACAATTATATTGGAATCTTTAATCGTATTATTTTTTTTTATTTCTTGAATTTTTTTTTGTGTTTCAATTTCTAAAAAAACATTGTTAATTTTCTCGTTTTTTTTATTATTATTTAAAGTAGGTTTTTTTGCAGGTAAGTTACTAGTCAATATATTTTCTTTAATTTTATCTTTCTTTTCATTTTTATTTATTTTTTTTTGGATAATCACCTTTTTTTGTAAAGGTTTTTTTTGAGGTAAAACTAAAGATGTAAAGTTATTATTCTTTATAGTCTTGACTTGTTTTTTTTTAACATCTTTCAATATAAAAATTTTTTTTTCCGGAAAAATAAAAGCACCCTCTTCAGAAGATGAAACTGTTAAAAAAAACAAGGAAAATAATATTATTGTTAAATTTACTAGACTATTTTTTAGATTAAGCATAAAGTTTATAAGATAAAATTAATTATATTATTTTGATATATGTTTAAAGGATCAATTGTTGCATTAATTACACCTTTTAAGGATGATAAATTAGATGAGGAAAATTATATAAATTTAATTCATCATCATTTAAAGAGTGGAACCCACGGACTAGTTCCGGGAGGTACAACAGGTGAATCTCCAACTCTAACACATGATGAACATCGAAAAATCATTAATATTTCAGTGAAAGAATGCAAAAGCAAAATACCTGTGATTGCGGGAACAGGTTCTAACTCTACCAGGGAAGCTGTAGAACTTTCAAAATTTGCTGAAAAAGCAGGATCAGATGGACTTTTGATAGTTACTCCTTACTATAACAAACCAACTCAAGAAGGTCTGTATCAACATTATAAAAAGATTAATGACAGTGTGGGGATACCGATAATAATTTATAATATTCCTTCTAGATCTGTAATTGATATGACAGTAGAGACAATGAGCAGATTATTCGAGCTTAAAAATATCGCTGGGGTTAAGGATGCGACTGGAGATTTAAATCGAGCAGAACAACAGCGTAAGGCCATGGGAAAAGATTTTATTATGCTGACCGGTGAAGATGGTAACGCTATAGATTTCAATAAAAGAGGAGGGCAAGGCTGTATAAGTGTTACAGCCAATGTAGCAGCCAAATTATGCTCTGAAATGCAAAATGCATCTTTATCTAGAGAGGATAAGAATCTTCAAGCTAGAGCTAAAGAAATAAATAATATTTTAGAACCACTTAATAAATCACTTTTTATTGAAAGCAATCCTTCCCCTGTAAAATACGCAGCATCTTTACTGAATCTTTCGCCAAGTGATCTTAGGTTACCACTTGTAAACATAACAGAGAGTACAAAAAAAATAGTTAAAGACGCACTTCACCAAGCTAAGCTAATTTAATGAAACAAAAAGTTATTCCGGGACAAAAAATTGTTTGTCTTAATAGGAAAGCAAGTTTTAATTATTTTTTTTTAGAAATAATAGAGGCCGGTATTGCTTTGAAGGGTTCAGAAGTTAAATCTTTGCGAGATGGTAAAGCAAGTATTGCAGATTCTTATGCAGTTGATAAAAATGGTGAAATATTTTTGATTAATTCACATATTCCTCTTTATAGACAATCAAGTTACAACAATCACGATCCAAAAGAAGATCGAAAACTATTACTAAAAAAAAAAGAAATTAGTAAATTGATTGGAAGAATTAATCAGGAAGGATTAACTTTAGTTCCAACTAAATTATATTTTAAAAATGGTAAAGCTAAGATCCAGATAGCAGTTGGCAAGGGTAAAAAAAATTTTGACAAAAGACAAGTCAAAAAGAAAAGAGACTGGGATAGAGAAAAACGAAGAATTTTCAGCAGATCAAAAAAATGATTTATATTAATATTGGTTCAAATTTAAATTCAATAAAAGGTGATAGATTATATAATCTAAAAAAAAGTGTTGAATTAATAAATTCTAAAAAATTTAAGATATTAAAAATATCAAAAATTTATGAAACTCCATCTTATCCAAATCAAAAAAATCCTAAATTCTTTAATATTTGTGTAGCTGGCGAAACCAATGAAAAACCAGAGTCGTTAATTAGAAAATTCAAAGATATTGAAAAAAAACTTCAAAGAAATCGAGGTAAAAAAAATCAGCCACGAACATGTGATATTGATATTATTGATTACTACGGTAAAATTGTAAACTCAAAAAAAATAATTCTACCCCATCCAAGAGCTCATTTAAGAAATTTTGTACTTTATCCACTGGTAGAAATATCGCCTGAGTGGGTTCATCCTATACTTAATAAAAAAATACAATTTTTAATTAAAAAACTTAATTTTAAACTAAGGAATGAGATTACAAGATTAAATGAAAGTGTTATAATTGAGTAATGAATAATTCTGATCAACTTTTAAACAAGATACAGTCCTACAATAAATTTTCAAATGTCGGACCATTAAATAAAGCCTATAATTTTGCATTGGAGGCTCATAAAAATCAAAAAAGAGTTTCAGGACTTCCTTATATAGTTCACCCAATAGCCGTCGCAGATATTTTAGTTGAATTAAAATTAGATAGCGCAACTATTATTACTGGATTACTACATGATACCATAGAAGATACAAAAGCAACATACGATCTAGTTTTAAAAGAATTTGGTAAAGAAGTAGCAGACTTAGTTGACGGGGTAACAAAAATTTCTGCCTTAGAAGAAAAAGCTCTTGAAAATTCACAAGCAGAAAATTTTCGAAAATTAATTTTAGCCACTTCTAAAGATATAAGAGTTTTACTAGTTAAGTTGGCTGATAGATTACATAATATGAGAACTATTAACGCCTTTTCATCAGAAGATAAAAAAAAACGAATAGCTAAAGAAACAATGGAAATTTATGCACCACTCGCTGACAGAATGGGAATGAACTTAATAAGAGATGAATTAGAAGATCTATCTTTTTCAGTGTTGAATAACCAAGCTAGAAATTTAATTATTGAAAGACTAAAATTTATTAAAGATAACCGTATTGATAATTTTAAAATTATTTCAGAGGAACTTATATCTATATTAGAAGCAAATAGCATTACCGCCACCTTGGCCGGAAGAGAAAAAACACCATTTTCAATTTGGAGGAAAATTCAAAATAAAAAAATTTCCTTAGAGCATTTGACTGATATTGTAGGTTTTAGAATTATAGTAACCTCGACAGATGATTGTTATAAAGCTCTTGGTGTTTTGCACAGCAGATATTCAGCTATACCATTCAAATTTAAAGATTACATTTCTACACCTAAGATAAATAGATACCAGTCAATACATACTGCAATAATAGGACCAAAAAAACAAAGGATTGAAATTCAAATAAGAACCCATCAAATGCATGACTTTGCTGAAAGAGGTATAGCATCTCACTGGAAATATAAATCATCAGAAAAATTATCTGATCTATCATGGAAGGAATATGACTGGTTGAGAGATTTGGTTGAAATAATGGAAACAGGTAATAGCCCAGAACATTATCTCGAATTTACAAAACTACAAATGTTCCAAGAGAATGTTTTTTGTTTTACACCTAAAGGCGCAGTAATAAAACTTCCAAAAGATGCTACTCCTATCGATTTTGCTTACGCTGTACATACAAATATTGGTAATACCGCAATTGGTTGTAGGATTAATGGTCGAGAGTCAGCTTTACAAGCTCATCTTTACAACGGAGATACAATTGAAATTATCAATTCAAAAAATGTATCACCTTCACTTCATTGGATATCATCATCTAAAACAGGGAAAGCTAGAGCAGCAATTAGAAGATACTGGCAAGATAAATCAGAAAATCATACAGCAAAAAAAGGGAGAGAATATACCAGTACTTTATTGATAGATTTACCTGACCAACCGGGTGTTTTAGGTGAAGTAAGTACTTTGATAGGTTTGAATGGAAGCAACATTTTAAATGTAGAGTTAGTGAAAAAAAAAGATAGATTTCTTCAATTCTCGTTTGATTTGAAAATAAATGATTTAAAAAACTTTACAAACTTGATAAGTCAAATCAAGCAAAAAAACTTGATATTTAAAATTATAAGACACAAAGAGAAAAAAAATGCTTTCATACAACGATTCTTTAAAAATTTTAAAAGAGACTAATGCATTAATAGACGGTCATTTTATACTTTCATCTGGTTTGCATAGTACTCAATATGTTCAGTGTGCACAACTGTTAAGCAAACCATTTAAAGCAGAAGAATTCTGTATTTCATTAGCAGAAAAAATTTCTAAGGAATTCAATGAAATTGACTTAATCCTTTCGCCAGCTATGGGCGGAATTGTCATAGGCTATGAAATGGGTAGATTATTAAAAAAAGAAACTATATTTTCAGAGAGAGTGAATGGTGAATTTAAATTAAGAAGAGGATTTAATATATTAAAAGATCAAAAAGTTTTAGTGGTAGAAGACGTAATTACAACAGGTAAATCTAGTCTAGAATGCTCACAATTAATTAAGTCTGTAGGTGCAAATATTTTAGGTTATGCATGTTTAATAGATAGATCAAATGATAAGTCAAAGTTAGATAAAAAAATAATTTCTCAAATTAAAATAAATATTCCTACTTATAGAGAGAATGAATTACCAAATGATTTAATATCAATACCCACAACAAAGCCGGGTAGTAGAGATCTTAAATGAGCAAAATAAGACTTGGCGTAAACATTGATCACGTTGCAACAGTTAGAAACGCTAGAGGTGAAAAGTACCCAAGTCCATTACGTGCAGCAATAATTGCACAAAAATGTGGAGCACATTCTGTAACTATACATCTAAGAGAAGACAGAAGACATATCAATGATATTGATTTAAAAGAAATAAAATCAAAATTAAAAATTCCATTAAATTTAGAAATAGCTGCAACTAAAGAAATGATGATTATTGCTTTACGACACAAACCTAATTTTGTTTGTGTAGTTCCTGAAAAAAGAAAAGAGATTACCACAGAGGGAGGCCTTAATTTAAATTATAAAAAAAAATTTCTTAGAAAACTTATATCTACCCTTAAAAAAAATGGTTCTCGTGTAAGTTTATTTATCGAACCAAGCATCAAAGATGTTAAAATTTCTAAAGATTTAAATGTTGATTGTATAGAGTTTCATACTGGTAAAATTTGTAATTTGATAAACAAAAAGAAAAGTATTAAACAAGAATTTGAAAGAATTTGTAAAGCTGTAAATTTTGCATTTTCCCTAGGGTTAGAAGTTCATGCTGGACATGGATTAACTTTTCAATCTGCAAAAATAATATCAAAAATAAAAAAAATAAAGGAATTCAATATTGGACATTTTTTGATTGGTGAGTCAATATATGTTGGATTACCAACTGTAATAAAACAATTTAAGAAAATAATAGGTTAACATGTCAATATATGGAATCGGTTCCGATATTATAGATATAAGTAGAATCAAAAAAGCTTTAACAAATAAAAATTTTAAACAAAAAATTTTTTCTAATAAGGAGATAAAATTTGTTGAGGCTAAAGCTAATAAAATAGCGGGATATGCGAAAAAATTTGCAGCAAAAGAAGCTTTTTCTAAAGCTCTGGGTACTGGTATATCGGAAGGCATAAGTTTTAGGGACATATCAATTAATAATGATAAAAGAGGTAGGCCCTTCATTACTTTACTTGGTAAAACAAAATTAAACGTGGATCAAATTTTAAAAAAAAAATATAAAATTTTTGTAAGCATATCTGATGAAAAAAAATATGCCTTAGCCACAGTCATTATAACTAGTTTATGAAAAAAAAAATTTTAACTATTATATTTGAAAATTTAAAAACTCTATTTTATGCTTTAGTAATTGCTGTAATAATTAGATCTTTATTTATTCAACCTTTTTATATTCCTTCTTCTTCAATGGAACCCACTCTCTTAATAGGTGATCGTATATTTGTCTCAAAATTTACTTATGGATACAGCAAGCATTCTTTTCCATTTAGCCCGTCTATTTTTAATGGAAGATTATTCAATAAAGAACCAAGTTATGGAGATTTAGTAGTTTTTAAAACGCCAGCAGATAATCGAACGGACTACATTAAGCGCCTAATAGGATTGCCAGGGGATACCGTTCAATTTAAAAATGGAAAATTGTTATTAAATAAAAAAGAGGTTTTAAGAGAAACAGTAAATTTTAAGCAAGAAATAAGATGTGGAATAACATCTCCCCAGGTTAAAGCATTCACTGAAACTTTACCAAATGGCAAACAATACATAGCTGTTTATAACAAATTAGGAACAACTCAAAACACAGATGAATTTATAGTTCCAAATGAGCATTTCTTTTTTTTAGGAGATAATCGGGACTGTTCAAAAGATAGTCGTTATCTTTCAAGCGTTGGTTATGTCTCAAGTGAAAATTTAGTTGGAAAAGCATCAATTATATTTTTTTCAAACGATACTATTTCTGGAAGCATACTTAAATTTTGGAATTGGAATAAGTCATTAAGAATTGAAAGGTTTTTTAGATTATTAAAATGACAGAAAATTTAAATAAATTGGAACAAAAAATTGGAGTCAAGTTTAAAAATAAAGACTTATTAATAAAAAGTTTAATCCACAAAAGTCATAATAGTAATGACAATAATGAAAAATTAGAATTTTTAGGAGATAGAGTCCTTGGCTTAGTATTTGCAAAAAATCTTTTAAAGATTTATCCAAATGATAAAGAAGGTATAATTGACAAAAAATTTGCAAATTTAGTTAATAAAAAAACTTGCTTACTTGTTGCCAAAAAACTTGAACTTAAAAATTTTATTACGACTGGTGAGTCCTATAAAGGCTTAAGTAGATCAGATGATAAAATTATTAGCGACGGTTTAGAAGCATTATTAGGTGCAGTATTTCTAGATCAAGGTATGCAAATAGCTGAAAAATTTATACTTAATATCTGGGGAGAATTTTTAGAAAAATCAATCGAAACAAAAATTGATGCTAAGACACAATTGCAAGAATATAGTTTAAAAAAATTTAAATCTTTACCAGTATACACCATTCAAAAAAAATCAGGTCCACAACATAGCCCTATTTTTAAAGTTGAAGTACATATTAAAAATTCTAAAAAATTTTATGCCTCAGGAACTTCAAAAAAAAATGCTCAACAAAATGCTGCTCAAAAACTATTAAACAACTTAAAACTATAAAAATGAATTGGGAAGATGAGGGTTTTTTGCTCTCAAAAATAAAGTTTAGAGAAAACGCAAATATTGTTAATGTTTTTAGCAATAAGAGAGGTAAGGTCAGCGGAATAATTTATGGCGGTACTTCAAGGAAAATTAGAAACTTTCTTCAAATTTCAAATAAGATATTTATAATTCACTCTTCTAAATCAGAAAATAGATTAGGCTATTTTAAAACAGAGTTAATAGAGGCAATTTCTCCAAAGTATTTCAATGATAAAAAAAAAAACTTCTGCTCTTTTGTCTATATCTACAATTTTAAATCTTCTACTTCCTGAGTCTCAACCATATAAAAATTTGTACAATTCATTAGACAATTTGTTAAAAAATTTTGATCACGAAAATTGGATAATTCTTTATATTTTTTGGGAACTTACATTATTAAAAGAACTTGGCTTTGATCCTTTTCTCGAACAATTTATTTCTGTCGAAGATAAAACTAAAGAATACAAGTTAGTAGAAATTGATAATATCAAATATCAAATTCCAATTTTTTTATTATCAAAAAAAAAAATTGATATTTCAGAAAACAAACAGATTTCAATGGCTTTAAATTTTACCAGAAATTTATTAATAAATAAATTTTTTTTCCCAAATAATTTATCATTCCCAAAATCAAGAATGGTTTTTGAAAATTATTTTAATTGATTAGCTACCTCTAAAGAGAAATAGCTTACTATTGCATTAGAACCACTACGTTTTAATGAAATTAAACTCTCTAAAATAGTCTCTTCACCTATAATTCCTTTTTTAATTCCATTTTTGATTAAAGAATATTCTCCTGATACTTGATAAGAAAAAACAGGTATTTTAAAATTATCTTTAACAGTTCTTATTATATCTAAGTATGGCATTCCAGGTTTAACCATAACTATATCAGCACCTTCTTTAATATCTAAAGCCACTTCTCTTAGAGCCTCACTAGAATTTCTAAAATCCATTTGATATGTTTTTTTGTCACCCTTTAATTTATTTTTTGAACCAACTGCATCTCTAAATGGACCGTAAAAGTTTGAAGCATATTTTACAGCGTAGGAAATTATCTGGGTATTTGTATACCCTTTTTTATCAAGAGCAGTTCTAATTTTTCCAATCCTTCCATCCATCATGTCTGAAGGAGCAATCATGTCACATTTCATCTCTGCTTGAAGTAGAGCTTGTTTAATCAATATGTCTAATGTCAGATCATTTTTAATTTCTTTATTTCTCATAATACCATCATGACCATGACTAGTATATGGATCAAGTGCTACATCGCACATTATACCAATATCATTTTTAAATTCCTTTTTTAAAAATCTTAGAGACTTACAAATTAAATTATTTTTATTTAATGCCTCACTACCTTTATTGTCCTTTTTTTTTAAGTCGGTATAGGGAAAAAGTGCTAACAGTGGTATTTTTAATTTACATGCTTTTTCTACAACACGAGCTAATTCATCTACAGAATAACGAAATACATTCGGCATAGAGTTTATGCTCTCTTTTTTTTTACTGCCTTCCTTGACAAATAACGGCAAAATTAAATCATTCGCAGATAAGTTGTGTTCTGACACAAGCCTTCTAATCCAATCTGCTTTTCGATTCCTTCTCATTCTTAGGCTTGGATATGTTCCAATTTGTTTCATAATAATCTATATAAGATTTATCTTCTGCGACAAATATAATATTATTAGTATATATAAAAGTAATTTAATGACTAATGAGCAATTTAAATAGATGATATTTTCAAAAGTATGTATAGCTTCAGATCATGCAGGTTATTTTTTGAAGGAAAAAATTAAAGATTTTTTCATAAAAAAAAATCTGCCAATTATAGATTTAGGTCCTTTATCTGAAAACTCAGTAGATTATCCTGATTATGCTAAAAAAGTGGCAAAAAGGTTAGTTTTAAAGAAAAGTGACGCTGGAATTTTAGTATGTGGCTCTGGAACTGGAATGGCAATTACTGCTAATAAATATAAAGGGATACGTGCGGCACAATGTTATAGTAAAAAAAGCACAATACTCTCTCGACAACACAACAATTCTAATATTATTTGTATTGGCGCTAGGATGATAAAAAAAAAAGAAGCATTTAATTTCATTAATTATTTTTTGAATACGAAATTTGAAAAAGGGAGACACCAGAAAAGAGTTAATAAAATAAATATATGAACAAAGAAGATTTAAATAATTTTTTTAATAAAGATTTAGCAAGTAGTGATTACGATCTTTTTGACTCTATCAGTAAGGAATATGATAGACAAATTAATCATATAGAACTTATTGCTTCTGAAAATATGGTTTCAAGAGCAGTTCTTGAGGCTCAGGGTTCGGTCTTAACAAACAAATACGCTGAAGGATACTCGGGTAAACGATATTATGGCGGATGTGAGTTTGTTGACATTGCAGAAAATATTGCAATCGCAAGAGCAACAAAACTTTTTAATTGTAAATTTGCTAACGTTCAACCTCATTCAGGTGCACAAGCTAATGGAGCTGTGTATTTAGCACTAATCAAACCTGGAGATACTATTTTAGGAATGAGTTTAAATTCAGGCGGCCATCTAACTCATGGTGCAAAGCCAGCTCAATCTGGTAAATGGTTTAATGCTGTACATTATGAAGTAAATGCAGAAACAGGATTAATTGATTATGAAAACGTCAATAAACTCGCACAAGAAAACAAACCAAAAATTATTATTGCAGGTGGAAGTGCTTATTCAAGAATAATTGATTTTAAAAAATTTAGACAAATAGCTGATAGCGTCAAAGCTTATTTCTTAGTGGACATGGCACATTTCTCTGGACTAGTTGCAGGAGGAGTTTATCCAAATCCAGTAGATTATGCAGATGTAGTAACATCAACCACTCATAAAGTTTTACGTGGACCACGTGGAGGAATAATTTTAACCAATCATGAAGATTTAATAAAAAAATTTAATTCTGCTATATTTCCTGGCTTACAAGGTGGACCTTTAATGCATGTTGTTGCTGCAAAAGCAGTCTGTTTCAAAGAAGCATTAGATAATTCTTTTAAAGAGTATGCTAAAAAAGTTGTGTCTAATGCTAAAATCCTTGCTGAAACATTAAAAGAAAATGATTTTAAAATCTTTTCAGGCGGAACAGACACTCATTTAATGTTAGTAGATTTGAGAAACTTCAAACTAACAGGTAAACTTGCTATGGAAAGTTTGGGTAAAGCCAACATTACTTGTAATAAAAATTCAATTCCATTTGATACTGAAAGTCCTATGATTACATCAGGTATTAGACTTGGGACACCCGCTTCAACAACAAGAGGTTTTGGACAGAAAGAATTTGTGTTAGTTGGACAACTAATTTCAAAAATACTAAAAGAACTCGCAAAAAACCCTGAAAATAATTCTAAAGCTGAGAATGAGGTCAAAAAAGAGGTAATTGATCTTTGTAGTTCTTTTCCTATATATAGTAGTCAATAAATAAAAAATAACTATGCTTTGTCCGTTTTGTAAATCGAAAGATACTTCCGTAGTTGACTCTAGGCCATGCGAAGAGGGTACAGCAGTTAGAAGAAGAAGATTATGTACATGTCATGGTGGGGTGAGATTTACAACCTTTGAAAGAGTCCAATTTCAGGAACTAACAGTAATAAAGGGTAATGGAAAACGAGAACCTTTTGATAGAGAAAAAATTTCAAAATCAGTAAGAATAGCAACAAGAAAAAGACCGATAGACTCTGAGTCTATAGAAAATTTTATTTCTAAAATTGTTATGAAAGTAGAGGGACTTGGTGAAAGTGAAATTCCAACACCTACAATTGGAAAATTTATTATGGAGGGCTTGTCATATCTAGATAAAGTTGCCTATGTTCGTTTTGCTTCAGTTTATAAAAATTTTAAGGAAGCAAAAGACTTTGAACAATTTGTTGGTAATTTAGATGAAGACAAATCAAAATAAAGAAATTTTTTATACTAAATTAGCTTTCTATCAGGCTGAAATAAATTTAGGTTCTACAAAAACTAATCCAGCCGTTGGGTGTATTGTTGTTAAAAATAATTCAGTCATTTCGTCTGCACAAACATCTTTTGGTGGTAGACCACACGCAGAAGCAAATGCATTAAGAAACAACATAAGTTATAAGAACTCAGATTTATACTCCACTCTAGAGCCATGTAGCCATTTTGGTAAAACCCCTCCATGTGTTAATAAAATTGTAAAAAAAAAAATCAAAAAAGTTTTATTTTCCGTAAATGACAGTGATATTCGCTCTAAAAATAAAGCTCAAATTAAATTAAAAAAAAAAAAAATTTTTGTTAAAAAATTTATTTATAAAAATATTGCAAAAAATTTTTATAAAAGTTATTTTTTACAATCTACAGATAAAGTACCTTTTGTAGATGCTAAGCTAGCTATTTCAAAAGATTATTTTACAATTAACAAAAAAAAAAGCTGGATTACAAATTCAAAATCTAGAAATCTAGGAAACTTTTTAAGATCTCAATATAATTGTCTTTTAACAACATCAAAAACTATAAATAATGATAATCCATTGTTGAACTGTCGTGTGGAAAGTTTAGAAAAAAAAAGCCCCGCATTAGTTATCCTTGATAGATACTTTAAATTAAAAAAAAACTTAAAAATATTAAAAATAAAAAATAGGAAGATTTATATTTTTACTACCGTTATAGAAAAATCAAAAGCAAACTTTTTTAAAAAAAAAGGTATAAAAATTATTAAGTTGTGTCCTAGAGATATTAGCCCCGTAAAAATACTATATAAAATTAAAAAATTGGGTCTTAATCGAATTTTTGTTGAGTCGGGTTCTTCATTTTTATGTAAATTGCTAAAGTTACGTTTAGTTCAAAATCTATATTTATTTAAATCTTCAAAAAAATTGCTCTCAAGCGGAAAAAATAATTCAAGCATTTCTTATATTAAAAAAGTTAAGATTTCACAAAAAAACAAAGTTAAGGTTAATCTTTATGGAGATAATCTATATAAGGTTAAATTATAATGTTTAATGGAATCATCTATAATACTGGTAGGATCAGTAATATACTAAGGGGTAAAAATTCTTATGAAATTGTCCTAAATAGTAAATTTAATTTTAATAAGAATGAAGTAGGCAGCTCTGTTTGCTGTAATGGCGTTTGTTTAACTGTTACTAAAGTTTATGGAGATTTTATTTCTTTTTATTTATCTGATGAAACACTTAAAAAAACTAATTTTCAATTTATAAAAAAAGGTGATCTCGTAAATCTTGAGAAATCATTATCTCATGGAACTAAGATTTCTGGCCATTATGTTCAGGGACATGTTGATACCAGGGGGAAAATAAAAAAAATTTTAATCAAAGATAAAACTTGGATTGTTAAGTTCCAAATAAATAAAACATATACTAAATTTTTAATTGAAAAAGGCTCAATAGCTATTAATGGTGTTTCTTTAACTATTTCTAAAGTATATAAGAACGAATTTGAAATAAATATTATTCCACATACCCTGAAATTAACAAATTTAGTGAAGTTAAAAATAAATAATAATATAAATATTGAGTTTGATATTTTTAGTAAATATTTAGTTAATCTTAAAAAATAAATATGAAAAAAGTTGCTTTATCACCAATTAATGCAATCATAAATGATGCAAAAAAAGGAAAATTATTTATTTTAGTTGATAATAAAAATAGAGAAAATGAAGGTGACCTAGTTGTACCAGCATCTAAAGCAAATTCTAAAAGCATAAATTTTATGGCTAAGCATGGCAGGGGACTTATTTGTTTAGCTTTAACAAAAAAACAAGTTGATAGACTGTCCTTGCCTCTTATGTCTGCTATAAACAAAGCGCGTATGCAAACTGCGTTTACAGTTTCTATTGAAGCAAAAAAAGGAATAACAACGGGAATATCCGCTTTTGATAGAGCAAAAACAATTAAGGTAGCAATAAATAAAGCATCCAAAAAAAGTGACATTGTTTCTCCAGGACATGTCTTTCCGTTAGTCGCAAGAAACGGAGGTGTATTAGAAAGAGCAGGACACACCGAAGCTTCTGTAGATATTTCAAAATTAGCAAAATTGAATCCTAGTTCAGTAATTTGTGAAGTTATGAATGAAGATGGAAGAATGGCTAGATTTGATGATCTTTTATTTTTTGCAAAAAAACATAATCTTAAAATTGCTAGTATTGAAGATTTAATTTCTTATAGACTAAAAAATGAAAAATTTATTTTTAATACTTCTAATAGATTTATTAAAATTAAAAAAAATGGACTTTTGAAGTTACATATTTTTAGAAATAAATTAGATAACTCAGATCATTATGCATTAACTAAAGGAAAATCAGTTATAAATAAATCTACTAGAGTAAGAGTTGTTTCAATTCAAGTTTCAAAAAACATTGAGAAAATTAAAGATCAACAATATTTAAAATCTATAAAATATTTGTCCAAGTATAATAATTTTGCATTAATAATAATAAACAACCAAATTATTAAAAATAAAAAGGACCATACAACAAAAAGTACTAATATTCTTAGATACTATGGTATTGGAGCTCAAATAATTAAAGATTTAAAAATTAAAAATATGATATTGGTTTCCAGATCTAAGAAAAAAATAATTGGATTAGATGGATATGGAATTAAGATTACTAAACAAGAGATAATTAAATGAAAAAAAATATAAAGATATGTATTGTTAGGTCAAAATATAACAATACTACAAAACTTTTAAAAAGTGCAACAAAGGAACTCTCAAAAAAAAAAATATATTATAGAATTTTTGAGGTGCCAGGAGCTTTTGAAATACCCGTTGTTATCTCTAGAAATATAAATAAATTCGATGGATTTATAGCTTTAGGTTTAATTATAAAGGGTAAGACACCAAATTTTGATTTTATTTCCTCAGCTATAACTAATGGTTTAATCCATTTATCTATTTTAAGTAAAAAACCAATAGGTAACGGGATCCTTACTTGTGTAAATGAAAAACAAGCTAAATTAAGATCAAACAAAGGTTATGAAGCAGCTATTGCAGTTAGCGCAGTATTAAATGCCAAATAATAAACAAGACGTGAGTCCAAGGGTAAGAGTTATACAAAAACTTTATGGAAATATTTTAAATTCTGATGCAGAAATTGAATATCCAAAAAGTCAGTATAAAAAATTCATTAAAGATGTTGTTCAAGGCACTATTGAACGAAATGATTTGATAGAGGAAACAGTTGCAAAATATTTAGCTAATGATTTAGATTTAAAAAGGACTGACAAATTGTTAAAAATTATTATTTACGCTGCAATTTTTGAGCTTATGTTTAAACATAACAATCCCACAAAAGTGATAATTAATGAATATGTTAAAACATCCGAATATTTCCTTGAAAAAGCGCAGATTAAATTTGTAAATGCAATATTGGACAAAATAGCCAAAAATATAAGAAAAATTAATTAAGTTATCCTTAAAACATTTATAATTTTAAAACTATTTCTTGCCTTTAGTTAATTTATTTGGCATTTATGCTGAACTTTATGAATCCTGTATATGAAATTCTGTATTTGATAATATTTATAGCTTTTTTAGCTGTAATTTATAGTTATCTACTTTCTTCACAAATTTTAAGCTCTAGTGCAGGTAATTCAAAAATGCAAGATATTGCACAAGCAATTCAAATAGGAGCTAAAGCTTATTTAAAAAGACAGTACATAACTATAGCTATCGTAGGGTTAATTGTTTTAGTGATAGTAAGTTATTTTTTTAGTCCGCTTGTAGGTTTAGGATATTTTATAGGTGCTGCACTCTCTGGTGTCGCCGGATATGTTGGAATGTTGATTTCTGTTGAAGCTAATGTTCGAACTGCGGAAGCATCAAGAAAAAGCTTGCAAGATGGATTGACCATGGCTTTTAAATCTGGTGCGATAACAGGTTTACTGGTAGCAGGATTAGCCCTTCTAGCCATAGCTATCTATTATTATATTTTAATAAAATTAAATGTTGAAAAAAGAGAAATTATTGATGCATTAGTGGCTTTAGGATTTGGTGCTTCTTTAATTTCTATTTTTGCAAGACTAGGCGGAGGAATTTTTACTAAAGGTGCTGACGTTGGAGCTGACCTAGTTGGCAAAGTAGAAGCCGGAATTCCAGAAGATGATCCAAGAAATCCAGCAGTAATAGCTGATAATGTCGGAGATAACGTTGGAGATTGCGCTGGTATGGCAGCAGATTTGTTTGAAACATATGCAGTAACAATAGTTGCCACAATGGTTTTAGCGTCTATATTTTTTTCAAACAATCCTTTTATGATGATTTATCCTTTGGCAATTGGTGGGTCATGTATTTTAACTTCAATAATTGGAACTTGGTTTGTAAAACTAGGTAAAACAAAGAATATTATGAATGCTTTATATAAAGGATTCGTAGTAACGGCTGTTTTATCCTTGATTATTTTATACCCAGTTACAGACTCAATTTTAGGATTGGAAACAGTTTTTAATTCATCTGGTAAAAATTTTACGGGATTAGATTTATATATTTGTGGTATTGCAGGATTAATTATAACAGGTTTACTAATATGGATAACTGAATATTATACCGGAACAGACTATAGACCTGTTAAGTCAATAGCTCAGTCATCAACTACTGGTCACGGTACTAATGTTATTCAAGGCCTAGCTGTTTCTATGGAAGCAACTGCTATACCAGCTTTAATAATAGTAATTGGGATACTTTATACAAATAATTTAGCTGGTCTATACGGTATAGCAATAGCAGTTACGTCTATGTTAGCTTTAACTGGCATGGTTGTTGCTCTTGATGCTTACGGACCAGTTACCGATAATGCTGGTGGTATTGCTCAAATGGCAAATCTTCCTAAAAGTGTACGAAAAACAACTGATGCTTTAGATGCGGTTGGAAACACTACTAAAGCTGTCACCAAAGGTTATGCAATTGGTTCTGCTGGATTGGGAGCACTTGTGTTATTTGCAGCGTATACCGAAGATATTAAATTTTTCTCGACAGTTAATGGTTCTGCACTTGAAGGAATTGAAGTAAGTTTTGATTTATCGAATCCATTTGTTGTTGTTGGTTTATTAGTTGGAGGAATGTTACCTTATCTATTTGGTTCAATGGGAATGCAAGCAGTTGGTAGAGCTGGCGGTGCTGTTGTGGTTGAAGTTAGAAGACAATTTAAAAAAATTCCTGGTATCATGAGAGGTACTAGAAAACCTGACTATGGTAGATTAGTTGACTTACTTACCAAAGCGGCTATTAAAGAAATGATTATCCCGTCATTATTACCAGTCTTATCTCCAATATTATTATATTTTATTATTTTACCAATTGGAGGTATTGGTGCAGCCCTTTCCACATTAGGAGCAATGTTATTGGGTGTAATCATAACAGGTTTATTTGTAGCTGTATCGATGACAGCTGGTGGAGGAGCATGGGATAACGCAAAAAAATATATTGAGGATGGAAACTTTGGTGGCAAAGGTTCAGAAGCACATAAGGCTGCGGTAACAGGAGATACAGTTGGAGATCCTTATAAAGATACAGCTGGACCGGCTGTAAATCCAATGATTAAAATTACCAATATTGTTGCACTATTATTACTAGCTGTTATAGCTCACTAAAATTTAAAATTTTCTTTTACCGTACATCTTTTGTCTAATACTAGATAAAAATTTTCCAACAAAGCTTTGTTGAGATATGTCATTATCTGTTTCTTTGGCTGAGTAAGTGACTTTTTTCATATCATTCATATTATAAATTTTTTTATTTTCTAGAACACCATATCTGTCAAACTCAAGAGCTAAAACGTTATTCTCTTTTAAGACATTTTGACCAAGTTTGATTAACTTGCCTCGTGTAATAGTTCTTTCAAAATAAATCCAAGTATCTTCATTTTTAATGGATTTTGTGTGAGGTTTACCAATTAATTTTAATATATCATTTTTATTAGTTTTGCCGATTATTAAAGTTTTTTCTCTATTTTCTAAGAAATTTATTCCATGTGCTTTATTAGGTTCTTTTAATTGACAGTTATTTAATAGAATTAAAAAAAATATGATATAAAGGTTTTTATAATGTTCTCTTCTTATCAAAGTCATTACAATTCACTTTATATTAAATTAGTTCATTTATCACGTAATATCTTTTTTTATAAGCAAATTGAATTAAAAGATAATTTTGAAACAAGAATAAATCTTATTTTTGTTCACTTTTCTATATTGCTAATAGTCTTTAAAAAGAAGCAAAAAGAATTCCCTCAAAAAATTTTTGACAATATTTTCATGAATATTGAGTACCATATTAGAGAGCTAGGATATGGTGATGTTGCGGTGAATAAAAAAATGAAAACTTTAACAAGAATATTTTATGACATTCTTTTAAAGATTGAGAAATCAAAATCTAAACAGTTTGCAACAAATAGTGAAATTTTAAGGACTTACTTTGACCTCACAAATGTAAATAGATCAATATTAATTGATGATTTAAACAACTATTTTGTTGATTTTCATAATTTTTGTTTTGGATTGAAGATAGATATTATGCTAAAAGGACAAATTAATTTTAAACATAATAATAAAAATGGCAGTACCAAAACGTAAAACCACACCTTCAAGAAGAAACATGCGAAGATCTCATCATCGAATGAAGGCAACTAATATTATAGAGGATAAAAAAAGTGGTGAGTATCGTTTATCTCATCATGTAGATTTGAAAACTGGTTATTATAACGGAAAAAAAATCTTAGACGTATAGTCTTTGTTAATACACATACCATGAATAACAAAATAATAATTGCAATTGATGCAATGGGTGGAGAAAATGCTCCCTCTAAAAATATTGAAGGAGTATCTTTATATTTAGAAAAAAATAATAATAAAAATGATGTATTTTTTAATCTATATGGTGATGTAAATTTAATAAAAAAAGAAATAGATAAATATAATATTTCCCCAAACTTTTATAAAATTTTTTCATCTAGCACTGTAGTTTCAGATGAAGAAACTCCTCTTACAGCGATAAAAAATTCTAAAGATAGCAGTATGTGGAATTCTATTAATTCGCAGATAATAGCGAATTCAAACATTACACTTTCTGCAGGTAACACAGGAGTTTTATTTGTTGTTTCAAGATTGTTACTTAAAACAATAGAGTCAGTAAACAAACCCGCACTTGCTGGACTTTGGCCAAATAAAAAAAATATGAATGTAGTTTTGGACCTTGGTGCAAATGTTGAATGTGATGAAAAAAATCTAGTTGATTTTTCTGAGATGGGTGCAGCTTTGTATAAAGCATTGTTTCCAGAAGACGTGCCAAAAGTTGCATTATTAAATATTGGCTCTGAAGAAATCAAAGGAACAGAAGTATTAAAAAAAGCTTACACGAAGCTTAAAGATATTAGTAAACATGGTGATTTTGAGTTTAATGGGTTTATTGAAGGAAATAAAATTACAGATGCACATTCTAATGTAATAGTTACCGATGGTTTTACGGGAAACATAGCTTTAAAAACTGCAGAAGGGACAGCAAAATTTATAACAGACTCACTTAAAAAATCTCTTACGTCTACAATTTTTGCTAAAATTTCAGTTATTTTTTCTTTTTTTGCTCTCAAAAAATTTAAAGAAAAATTAGATCCTAGAAAGTTTAATGGTGCAATTTTTTTAGGTCTCAAGGGACCCGTTGTAAAAAGTCATGGTGCAACAGATTCTATTGGGTTCTATCATTCGATAGATTTATGTTATCGTATTATTAAAGGTGATTTAATGAATAAAATTAAAAATAATTTAAGTCATGCTGAAAATGAAGTTAATTAGAGATAATTCTCAAAAAAAAGTTGTAACTAATAATATTTCTAAAAAAATAGGTCTGCCAATTAACTATTCTTCAAAAATAGTTGACGATTTAATTTTTATTATAATTTCAAATATTATTATAAAAAAAAAAATTAAAGTTAAGAATTTCGGAACTTTTCTTTTAAAACAAAAAAATAAAAGAGTTGGCCGAAATCCATTAAGTAAGGTAAATCATATAATTTCGGAAAGAAAAGTAGTCACATTTAAAACATCAGAATATTTAAAATCTAAAATAAACAAGAATGAATCTTAATAAAACAAAATTATTGTCAATATCCGAAGTTGCAAAATTATTTAAATTAAAAAATCCAAAGACAAATAAGCTTTTGACTCATACTCTTAGATTTTGGGAAACTAAATTCAAACAACTAAAACCAACAATTTTAGATGGAGGGAGACGTTATTATTCAGAAAAAAATATTAAAGTAGTTAAAATGATTATTTTTTTGTTAAAAGATCAAGGTTTAACAATAAATGGAGCCATTAAAGCAATGAACAGCAAGTCTAAAGAACTTGACGAGACAAAAGCATTAAGTATAAAAGGTACTTATTATAAAAAACACATAAAATTAAAATCAAAAAATCTTTTAGAAAAAATTAAAAAATTAAAAAATTAAATGGCTAAAAAAACACATATTAAAGTTAGATTAGTCCCGGAGTCCAATCCCGATAGTGCTTTTTTTTATTACACAAGAAAACCCACTAAAGGTGAAAAAGCTAAAGAGAAATTAAAAATAAGTAAATACAATCCATCAACTAGAAAACACGAAATTTTTGTAGAAAAAAAACTACCACCACATAGCAAATAGACTATTTTTTTTTAAATTTTCTAAATTCGTAATTAATAAAACTTCTGATCATAGTTTTCCAAATATTCACTGTTATTTTTGTGTCTATTTTATTCTTTATTGAATATTTTCTAATTCGCTTTAAAATAAAGTTTATTCTTTTTTGATCAATAATTTCTTTCTTATTTTTTTTAATCTTTAGTATTTGATCAACTAATAAAGATCTTTCTTTTATTATTTTTAAAAGTTTGACATCAACAATATCAAGTTTCTTTCTTATTTTATTGATATTTATATTTTTCATAGCGACATTAAAAACAGATTAAATTACTAAATAAATTATATATTAAATTTATCAATGTTTAAAAACGAAAGATATTATAATCTATTTTCGATTTGGCTTCTAAGTCTATTAATTCTAGTAGCTATCATAATTATTGTAGGCGGTCTAACTAGACTGACAGATTCCGGTTTGTCCATAACAAAATGGGAACTTTTTACAGGTTTAATTCCACCGTTAAATCAGGATCAGTGGGAAAGATATTTTTTAGAGTATAAATCAATACCTCAATATATCTACTTAAATTCAGGCATGACATTACAAGAATTTAAAGTCATTTTTTTATGGGAATATTTTCACAGAATCTTAGGCAGAGTAATCGGTTTATTTTTTTTCATTCCATTTATGTTTTTTTTGTTTAAAAAATTACTTAATAAATATTTAACTAAAAGATTAATAGGGATATCTTTGCTTATTTTACTTCAGGGATTTGTTGGTTGGTTCATGGTTCAAAGTGGACTAACCAATAACGTTACCGTGAGTCATTATCGATTATCACTTCATTTATTTATAGCTTTTATAATATTTTCATCGTTATTTTGGATTTATATGAATCATCATTTTGAACAAAATAAAAATTTTTTTCAAATAAACACACGTTTTATTTTTATCAAAATTTTAATTTTTTTTATTTTTCTACAAATAATAATTGGAGCTTTTGTTTCTGGACTGAATGCAGGAAAATTATATCAGACTTGGCCCCTTATGAACGGATCTTATTTTCCAAGTGATAATTTTGTAAATAATTTATTTAATTTCAAAGATCCTAGTTTTGTACAATTTTTACATAGAAATATTGCGTATTTAATTTTTATTATAAGTATTTACGCAGGTTTTTTTATTTATAAAAATAAATTTAAAGAATTGTATAATTCTTACATAACTTTTATTTTTTTTATAGGTTTACAAATTTTATTAGGAATTCTTGTTTTGTTTTCAAATGTAGATATTTATTTTGCTTCACTACATCAAATTTCAAGTATTTTTTTGGTAGTTTCTTCTCTCAATCTCTATTTTCGATCAATAAGAAGCAATTAACCTCTTAATTAAAATATTTATTATTTAATAAATTGTAAATTTAATTGACTTTATTGATCTTTATTAGTAATTATCGCCGTAATTTAAATGACTCCTTTTGTTAAAAAAAAAGAAATTAAAAATAATTGGTATATTATCAATGCAGAAAATGCCGTTGTTGGTAGGTTGGCTTCTTATATTTCAAAAGTATTAAGAGGCAAAAATAAAGCAACATATAATTCTCATATGGATAATGGAGATTTTGTTATCGTTACTAATATAGAAAAGATTAAATTTACAGGAAAAAAATTTACCAATAAAATTTATTTTAAACATACTGGTCATCCGGGTGGCATAAAAGAAATAACTCCTGCAAGACTGAAGAGCAAAAATAAATCAGATGAAGTTCTTAAGCTTGCAGTAAAAAGAATGTTGCCTATAGGACCTTTAGCTAGAAAACAGTTATCAAAATTAAAAATTTATAGAGGTGACAAGCATCCTCATGAAGTTCAAAATCCTACTTTAGTCAATTTTAAAGATCTAAATAAGAAAAACACTGTAAGAATTTAATGGAAGTTCAAACTACTGCAAAAAAAATAATTCCTAAAAAAATCAAATTAGATTTTAAAGATAGTAAATATGCAACAGGTAGGAGAAAAAGATCAATAGCCAAAGTATGGATAAAAAAAGGTACAGGCTTAATTCATGTAAATGGAAAAAAAATGCATGATTATTTCAAACGACCTGTACATCAAATTATTGTATTACGTCCCCTCGAGTTATCAAATGTAGCTAGCTCTTATGACGTCAGAGCTTCAGTTAAGGGAGGCGGTTTATCAGGACAAGCTGGTGCTATAATTCACGGAATATCTAGGGCCTTAGTATTACATGAAGCAAATTTGAAAACTACATTAAAAAAAGAGAAATTAACTTCACGTGACTCAAGGGTTGTGGAAAGAAAAAAATACGGTCATAAAAAAGCAAGAAGAAGCTTCCAATTTTCTAAAAGATAAATCATTTAAATTTCTTATTAATTCTATCAGTGATATAAATATTTTATGTCACAAAAAAAAATTAATATTGTCGTAGCAGGTGCAACTGGTTACGTTGGTTTAGATTTAGTATTTTATTTATCAAAACACCCAAATGTAAATATTTCGTATTTATGTGCACAGAAAAATTTAGGTAAAAAAATTAATTTTTTTGATAAAAGAATTAAAAAGAAACTCCCTAAAATAACCAACTTAAAAAAAGTAAAATGGTTTAACGTAGATTTATTGTTTCTGTCACTACCAAATGGAGAAGCTCAAAAAATAGTTAAAACATTATATCATTTTAAACATTTAAAATTTATTGATTTATCGGCAGATTTTAGAATAGAAAACTATATAGAATATAAAAAATGGTATTCAATTAGTCATAATGCAAAAAATCTGGTTTCAAAATCAGTTTATTCAATACCCGAATTTACTGGAAAAAAAATTAAAAAATTTAGAATTATTGCTAACCCTGGTTGCTATCCGACTTCTGTACAAATAGTTTTATTACCATTATTAAAAAAGTCTTTAATTAATGTAAAAAATATAATTATTGACTCTAAATCTGGATATTCAGGTGCGGGCAAAAATTACAAAAAAAAATTTACACATAAAAATTTTTATGAATCTATCTATGCCTATGGGATACAAAAACATAGACACATGGCAGAACTTGATCAAGAATTCAGAAAATACTCTAAAAAGAAAGTAGAATATACATTTAACCCTCATTTGTTACCCACATTTAGAGGTATACTTTCTTCTATATATTTAGAAGTAAACAAAGGTATATCTTTAAAAAAAATATATCTAGAACTTAAAAGATCCCATTTAAAAAATAAATTTGTTAGCATAAATAAAATTAATACTTCAATGGGAAATGGAAATGTTTTAAAAACTAATAAATGTGAAGTATCTATTTGTCAAACCAGACACAATAAGAAAATAGTAATTTTCTCAGCCATTGATAATCTAGTTAAAGGTGCTTCTGGTCAAGCAATTCAAAATATGAACTTATTATTTAACATCAAAGAAAATGTGGGTTTAAAATGAAGATCCTCTACTTACTATTTTTCTTCTTATTGTTATCCTGTAATAGCACAAAAAAGAATTATGTTTGTGGTGATCGTCCATGTTTAAATAAAAAAGATTTCAATGAATATTTTGCTAATAATTTATCAATTGAAATAAAGTCATATCAATACAAGAAAATTAAAAATGTTGACTTAATTGAATTAAATACAAAGGTATTAAATTCTAAAGCAGGTGATAAAAAATTAGCTAAAAAAAATCTTAAATTGAGAAAAAAAGTTGAAAAAGAAAAATTAAAAGCAGAAAAAAAAATATTGAGCAAAGTTTCAAAATCAAATAACAGTGAAAAAAAAACAGTTAAGATTAAAACTGATGATAAGACGAAACAAGTAAAAAACATTGTCGATAAACCTATTTTTAATAAAGAAAATAAAAATAAAATTGTAAATAATGAAGTAAAAGTTAAATCAGTTAAATCTCAAAATATTAAAAGTGCATGTTATGAAGTAGCTGATTGTGATATAGATAAAATTGCTGAAAAATTAATAAAAAAAGGGAGAGAAAAACCTTTTCCAAATATTACTTCTAATTGACGAATAAATGAAAAAAAAAATGAACATTGTTATAGTTGGATTAGGAAATATAGGTTCTTATTTTTATAATTATTTAAAAAAAAATAAAAATACTTTGTTTAGTAAAACTAATACAGTTCCTAACATTCTCTATATTTCTGCAAAATCTTTTACAAAAAAAAGAAATTTGAAAATACCTAAAAAATTATGGTTGAAGAATTGTATGTCTGCTACGAATAAAAAAAATGTTGATATAATTATAGAATTGATAGGAGGTGCGGAAGGCATGGCAAAAAAATTAGTTTTTGAAGCCTTAAGAAAGAAAAAACATGTCATAACTGCAAATAAAGCTCTTGTCGCAAAATATGGAGATCAATTAGCTAAAATTGCTGAAAAAAATAATGTTAATTTTGAATTTGAAGCTGCAGTTTGTGGAGGCATACCCATTATACGTTCCATTAAGGAAGGATTAATAGCAAATAACATTACTAAAATTTATGGTGTTTTAAATGGGACTTCTAATTACATTTTAACTTCGATGGATAAAGATAAACTTGAATACAGAGATGCATTATTAAGAGCAAAAAAATTAGGTTACGCAGAATCTGATCCTATTTCTGATATAAATGGTGATGATGTTGCATCTAAATTGAAGATTTTGACTGCTCTTTCGTTTAATTCTTTTATTAATAATAAATCAATACTAATAGAAGGAATTAGTAACATTGATCAAATTGATATTAATAACGCCAACCATTTAGGCTATAAAATAAAATTAGTAGGCGTTGCCGAATTTTCTAGTGATAAAATTACTCAAAGAGTTCATCCTGCGCTTATTAAGAATAACTCTTATGTTGCAAAAATAAATGGTGTTTTAAATGCAGTTATAGCTGATTCTAAACCGGTTGGTCAGAGTGTTTTGCAAGGTGAAGGTGCTGGTCCAGGTCCTACCACATCCTCATTAATATCAGATTTGTGTTCTGTGTTGAGGGGAAATATTAAATTTCCATTTGTAATTTCTAATAGAAAAAGGAAATTAGCATCATTTGAGAGTATTAATAATAAAAAATTTTCTGTTTATTTACGTTTGGATGTTAAAGACAAACATGGAATATTATCTGATATTGCAAAAGTTATGGCTAAACACAAAGTTTCTATTAAAAGATTAATACAAAATCAAACTACAAATAAAAAAAATGCTTCAATAGTTATAATTACACATGAAGCCAAAAGCTTTTCTTTAGATAAAATTAAGAGTATTTTGACTAAGAAAAAATATATTGTAAGTAAACCAAAACTTATCAGAATAGAAAATATCTAATGAGCTTAGAAAAAGGCTATTTGGATAAATTTATTAAAGTGTCAGAATTAGCTGCTTATGGTGTGTCTCCATTTATTGGTAAAGGAGATAAAAATGCAGCTGATAAAGGAGCTGTTGATAAAATGCGAGACGAATTAAATAAAATTGAGATGTGCGGTACCGTAGTTATTGGTGAGGGTGAAATGGACGAAGCGCCAATGTTATTTATTGGTGAAAAGGTTGGTACAAAAAAAGGAAGAGATCTAGATATAGCGTTAGACCCACTTGAGGGCACAAATTTTGCGGCTAAAAATTTACCTGGAGCTTTTTCTGTTTTAGTTGTTGCTGAAAAAGGAAATTTATTATCTGCACCAGATACGTACATGGAAAAAATTGTTATTGGTCCAAATTTACCAAAAAATATATTAGATTTAGATAATACAGTAGAAAAAAATATCAATTTATTGGCTGACGTCAAAAATAAAAAAATATCAGAATTAAGTGCCTGTATATTAAATAGACCAAGACACAAAGAAATTGTTGATAAGCTAAAAAAATTAAATGTTAGAATAAATTTTATAACAGATGGTGATATAGCAGGTGCTTTATCTGTTGTAGGTGAGAATCCTAAAAATGATATTTATCTAGGTACTGGTGGCGGGCCAGAAGGCGTTATAACTGCAGCAGCTCTAACTTGTTATGGTGGGCAAATACAAGGAAGATTAGTCCTAGATAGCGATGAAATTTCTAGAGCTAAAAAACTTGGTATTCAAGATTTTAAAAAAAAATATAATACTATAGATATGGCTAAAGGAGATATAATTTTTTGTGCTTCAGGTGTTACTAATGGTGATCTTGTTAAAGGTATAATTGTGACTAAAGATAAATTTGAAGTCAATACTTTAGCACTTCATAAAAGTCAAAATATTAAAAAGATAATTAAAAATACATACAGTAGATGAGTATAGCCTCTGTAAGTGGAAAAAATTGGATTACAAAAGAATTCAGTTCAGATGATATAAATTTCCTAAAAACAAATTATTTTTTAGATGAAATAGTTGCAAAACTTCTATCTATACGAAAAATTAAGAGAGAAGAGATTAAGTCCTTTCTAGAACCATCTATAAAAAATATTTTACCAAATCCATTCATCTTAAAAGATATGGATAAGGGTATTGATCGATCTATTAGAGCAATAATAAATAAAGAAAAAGTTGGTATATTTGGAGATTACGATGTCGATGGTGCAACGTCTACTGCAATATTAGGTCAATATTTTAGGTATTTAAAAATTAATTTTGAAATACACATACCAGACAGAAAGTCAGAGGGTTTTGGTCCTAATGAAAAAGCTTTCTCAGATTTTTACAAAAAAGGAGTTAATTTAATTTATACTGTTGATTGTGGAACTTTGTCTTTTAAACCAATGGACTTTGCTAAGAATAAAAATATCGATGTTATTATTCTTGATCATCACCAATCAGAATTAAAGTTACCTAATGCTCATTCTATAATCAATCCTAATCGTTTTGACGATAAGTCTGAGCTTAACTACCTTTGTGCTGCTGGTGTATGTTTTTTATTTTTAATTGCTCTTAACAAGAGACTAAGAGATCAGAATTGGTTTACAACAAGTAACATTAACGAACCTGATTTGATAAAAATACTTGATTTAGTTTCACTAGGTACTGTTTGTGATGTAGTGCCTTTAATAGGTCTTAATAGAGCTATTGTACGCCAGGGATTAAAAGTTTTAAAAAAAAAAAACAATTTGGGTTTAAAAACATTAATAGAATTAAATAATATTGAAAATAATATTACCGCACATCACCTTGGATATATTTTAGGACCAAGAATTAATGCTGGCGGTAGAGTAGGCAAATCATCTCACGGCGCAAATTTATTGTTAAATGAAAATGCACAAAAAACATTTAAACTTGCCTCTGAATTAAATAATTATAACAAAGAAAGACAAATACTTGAGACAGAATTACTAAATAAAATATTAAACACTAACTATGGAAATAATTCTGATCCTGCAATTATTTTGTATGGTGAAAACTGGCACGAGGGCATTATTGGAATAATTGCTGCAAGACTTAAAGAAAAATATAATAAACCAGCAATCATTATTTCAGTTTCTTCAGACATAGGAAAAGGATCTGCGAGATCGATTTATGGTTTTGATATAGGTACTGTTATTTTAGGAGGGGTGCAAGAAGGATTATTAGTGAAAGGAGGAGGACATAAGATGGCTGCCGGTTTCACAATAGATATGAAAAAAATAGAAAAATTCAAAGAGTTTGTCTTTAAAAAAATTAGATCAATAAATATGAATTTAGAAGATAAAAAAAAATATTATTTTGATACAGAAATATCTCCATCAGCAGTAAATTTGGAGTTTTTTGAAAAAATAAATCTATTGGCACCCTTTGGTTCAGGCAATGTAGAACCGAGGTTTTTAATTAAAAATTTAAAAGTAGTAAATTCAAAAATAGTAGGTGAAAAACATATTAAATCCGTCCTTGCTGGATCTGATTCTTCAATTATAAAAACAATCAGTTTTAACTCTGTAGAAACCGATTTAAGCTCATATTTACTAAAAAAAAATAAAAAAAACTTCAACATCGTTGGAAAATTAAGCCTTAACGAATGGAGAGGCCAAAAAAATGTAGAGTTTATTATTGATGATATATCTGTTATTAAATAGCAAAAATTTGGTCCCATCGTCTATC
>MDTG01194484.1_pt1 | contig 29867 bp, 23 predicted proteins | sample 811421 | NCBI WGS metagenome assembly MDTG01 (sample SAMN05326645, study PRJNA326480) | marine metagenome | isolation source: seawater | place: Pacific Ocean: South East | collected 2011 | reverse complement strand
GAGCTCACCGGTTTTTTGGTAACAAAAAACGCAAGGCAAACCCCACTGGGAGCAAGGTTAAATAGAGAAGACATTGTGTTTGACACTAAAAACAGTCTTTAGTTAGTCTTCTGGGTTAACCGCTTGAGCTTAAGTGCGAATTTGAGCCTAGAGAAATGATATCTTCAATGACAGAACCCGGCTTACAGATTATCTGGCAACACCTTTTGGTATAAAAAATGTTCTACTTTTGTACTTTTAAAAAAGTATAAACTTATTGACTAATTTATAAAAACCCATACTATCCCAATTAATCCCATATTGGAGGATATATTGGAAAATACAAATTATAAGTGGTTTTTATTAAAAAATGTTTTTATCAAGTTACGAGAACAAAATAGACAAGAAGGGACGTGTCTCTGTGCCAGCAACATTTAGATCTCACTTAAATTCAATGGGCTACAATGGTTTCATAGGGTATCCGTCTTTTAATCATTCAGCTTTAGAGGCTTGCTCTCAAGATAGAATAGAAAAACTTTCTAATACGATTGACTCGCTCAATCCCTTTGAAGAAAAAAGAGATTTCTTTGCTACCTCAATACTATCAGAAAGTGAAAACTTACAATTTGATACTGAAGGAAGAGTTTCTATATCAAACAAATTACTTAATCATGCAAAAATTAAAAACAATGTTTTATTTGTTGGTTTAGGAAAAACATTTCAAATTTGGGAGCCAAAAATTTTTGAAAAATTTAAAACTTTAGCTAGGAAGAAAGCTTATCAAAACAGATCTTACTTAAAATGGGAGACAAAACAGAAGGAAATTTAATATGAGTATAAATATTGGTGGAGGAGAATTAAAAGAATTAAAACCTAGAATTTTAGTTTTAGGAGTTGGAGGTGCAGGAGGAAATGCAATAAATGCAATGATAGAGTCTGGAATGGAAGGCGTAGAATTTGTTGCTGTGAATACAGATGCTCAAGATTTGAAAATGAGTAAGGCTGACGCCAAAATTCAGATAGGAATGAATTTAACTAAAGGCTTGGGAGCTGGTGCTAAACATGATATTGGCCAAGCCGCCGCCGATGAGTCTATGAATGAAATTACAAGTTATATGCAAGGTGCGAATATGGTTTTTATTACATCTGGAATGGGTGGAGGCACAGGCACTGGTGCATCTCATGTGATTGCAAGAGCAGCAAGAGAATTAAATATTTTAACTGTTGGTGTTACAACTTTACCTTTTTCTTATGAAGGTCCAAAAAGAATGCGGAGAGCATTAGAGGGATTAGAAGAATTTAAAAAACATTTAGATACTGTAATTGTAGTTCCAAATCAAAACCTTTTCAAGATCGCAAGTGAGGCAACTACATTTGAAGAATCATTTAATTTATCAAATAATGTTTTAAAGCATGGAGTGCAAAGTGTTACTGATTTAATGGTTAGACCTGGAATGATTAATTTGGATTTTGCTGATGTTGAAACTGTTATGAGTGCAATGGGAAAAGCTATGATGGGTACAGGAGAAGCAGAGGGTGAAAATAGAGCTATGTCTGCTACTGAAATTGCTTTAAACAATCCATTGATTGATGAGTATTCTCTCCAAGGTGCAAAAGGATTATTAATTAATATAACTGGTGGAAATGATCTTACACTTTTTGAGGTCGATCAATCTGTTAATAAAATAAGAGCAGAAGTTGATCCTGAAGCTGAATTAATTTTTGGCGCAATCAAAGATGAAAATATGACAGGAAAAATTAGAGTTTCAATAGTAGCAACTTCACTTGATGGACATAAAACTGAGAATAAAACAGTATTAAATATGTTTTCAAGAGTTCAAAATCGAAACACAGGGTATTCTGAGAATTTATTTTCTCAGAATTCACGAATTGAAAAAAATACTTTAAATTCTATTGATGGTGCTACTGCATTAAAACTTGATGAAAGTTTTGAATTAGATGAACATAAAATGAATAATTTACTTAATGATGCGGAAAATCAATCAGTTAATGATACAAAATTTGAAACTTCCCTAGACACAGTGAAGCCAACTAATGAGATACCTTCTGGCGTCTCTATTGAAAGTGCCTCATACATGGAAAAAAATAGCTCAATAGAAAATGACTTAAATCAACCAATATCAGCATCCAATGAAGATGAAGAGTATACACCAAAATTATTTTCTGATGAACAGAGCTATCAATCAGATAGAGACATGGAAGAGTCAAATGCTCAAGAAAAAAACGATATTGATGAATTATTTAATCAAGAAGTAAATGAGGAAGAGGATTTTGAAATTCCAGCATTTTTAAGAAAACAAAAGTTTTGATGACTCTGTCTTGGATTCATGAACAATCATATCTCATCACTGGAAACATTTCATCTTCCAGTAATGTTAAATGAAGTTATAAAATTATCTTCACCTTCTTCAAAAAAAAAATTTATTGATTGTACATTTGGAGGCGGAGGTTATTCAAAAGAAATTTTAAAGTTTCCAAACACTTTTGTGCAAGCAATAGATAGAGATGATAAAGTATTAATTATTGCAAAAAAACTTGAGAAAAAATTTCAAGAAAGATTTAAATTTACTCAGATTAAGTTTAGTCAATTAGCTACTATTGCAAAAGATTGCGTAGATACTGTTATTTTTGATTTAGGCTTATCATCTATTCAATTAGATGATCTTGATAGAGGATTTTCTTTTAAATCAAGAAAAAAATTAAATATGACAATGGGGCTTAACGATCTAACAGCTTTGGAAGTAATAAATAATTTAAGTGAAAAAGATTTAAAGTCAGTAATTAAAATTTTAGGCGACGAGAAAGAGGCGAATAAAATTGCTAAAAATATAATTAAACATCGTAATATAAAAAAAATAACAAACACAGTAGATTTGGTAAGAATAATTGAAAAAAGTAAAAAAAAAAATTATTCAAGTAAAATTAATCCAAGTACAAAAACCTTTCAGGCTTTAAGGATTTTTGTAAATAAAGAAATAACCGAGTTGATATATGGCATAATTAATGCAACCAAAATATTAAAACCAGGTGGAAAAATTCTTGTTGTTAGCTTTCATTCAATAGAAGACAGGATTGTAAAATATTTCTTTACTAATTTTTCCAAAAATAAATCAAGGCCTTCTAGGTATTTTCCCGAAAAAGAAATAAAAGACTCGTCATTATTTGATGAATATAAAAATAATGTAATAAGACCATCAAAAAAGGAAATAGAGCAAAACAATAGATCAAGGTCAGCAAAATTAAGATTCGCAGTTCGCAGTAAAAACAAATTCAGCTTTCCAGAGGGGTTAGTTGAAAAATTTAAAAAATATTTAGTCTTGGAGTCAATAAATGATTAAATCAAGATTTATAATTTCTATTACTTTAATTGTAGTTTTTTTTATAATTACATCATTTGTAAAAAATAAAACTAGAATAATAGAAAAACAAATATCGACCTTAAAAACAAGCGTTTCAAAAAAGAAAAACAATGTAAATGAAGCTCAACTAGAATTTTATTATTTAACATCACCAAGAGAGGTTGAAAAAAAAATTAAAGTTATTGGTTTCGATCAATATCACCCTATTCATTATTCAAATATTTATTTTAGTTTTCAAAGCTTCAAAAACAACGATAAAAAAATTTCTAACCTAAATAAATTGAATGAAAAAAAAATACAAAATAAATAAAAATATTTATCAGAAAAGTTTCTATTTTGAAGATTATATAGAGACAAATAAAAAAAATAAGGTATTAGGAAAATCTAATAATTTTAAAGATAGAATTTACTTATTATTTTTCATTTTTATTTCTCTTATATTAATTTTTTCAATAAAAATTTTACATATTTCATTTAATAAACAAAATGTACTCAACTTTGAAAAGCAAACACCAGAATTTAAATTGATTAGAAGAGATATAGTCGATAGAAATGGAGTTATAATTTCAAGAAATATTAATACTTTTCATGCAGCTATTAATCCAAATTTAGTTAGAGACAAAAAAAATTTTATTATAAAATTAAGACTTAACTTCCCCGATCTACCAATTGATGAAATAGAAAAAAAATTGGAAGAAAAAAAGTACTTTCGAATTAAAAAAAGAATTGATCAAATTGAAAAAGATAAATTTTGGGCTATGGGAGAAAAAGGCATTATATTTGAACCGTTTCAAGCTAGAATGTATACACATGGAAATCTTTTTAGCCATATCATTGGTCAAGTTGATTATGATAATTATGGAATATCTGGTGTTGAGAAATATTTTGATAAAAAATTAAAAGATAAAAATGAAATAAATAAACCTTTAAGATTAACCTTAGACAGTAACATTCAATACATAATTAAAAATGAATTAAGTGAAGCTATAAAAACCTTCGATGCAACAGGTGGTGGAGCTTTATTAATGAATGTAAATAGTGGTGATATATTATCATTGGTCTCACTACCTGATTTTAATATTAATCAAAGAGTCGATATTAAGGACAAAAAATTTATTAATAAGATTACTAAAGGCGTTTATGAACTAGGTTCAATTTTTAAAACTTTTACAGTAGCTTTGGCTCTTGAAAATCAATTAGTTGATACAGATACTATAATTGAGAATATACCAAGAAAAATTAAATGTTCTAATCATAATATCACAGATATAAAAGAGCATCCAAAAAATTTATCAGTTGAAGAAATTTTAGTAAGGTCATCCAATGTAGGCTCTGTATTTCTGGCAAAAAAATTAGGTGAAGAAAGTTATAAAAAGTTCATAAATGAAACTCGTCTAACAAAAAATCCAGAAATTGAATTGGAGGAAGTCGGTGTACCCCATCAACTAAATTGGAATAAATGTAAACTAGAAACGATTTCTTTTGGTCACGGAATTACTACTACTCCTTTGCAAGTCACTGCTTTGTATGCTGCAATGATCAATGGTGGCAACATGATTTTACCTAGTTTAATTAAAGATAGAAAAATAAAAAAATCACAAAAAATAATTTCTAGTGATACCAGTGATAAACTCAGAAATATTTTAAGAAAAGTTGTTACAAGTAAAAATGGTACAGCAAGTTTAGCTGACAAAGAGGGATATTACGTTGGCGGCAAAACTGGAACTGCGGAAAGTTATGGAGATAAAAAAAATAGAATTAACACTTTTATTTCAATTTTTCCCTCTTACCACCCAAATTACACATTATTTGTAATGCTAGAAAACCCAAAAATTAATAAAGATTTGATTTATAATTATCGTGGAATTAAGACCAAGGCTCCTCACAATACATCAGGTTGGAATTCTGTTTATGTTGCTGGCAAAATTATAAAAAAAATTGGGCCAATTTTAGCCATAAATAACGAAGAGTTTAAAAACCAGTATGTTACTGAAAAATTTAATTAAAGAAATTCCAAAAGATAAAAGAAATATTTTTATCACTGGACTTTCAAGTAATAGCAAAGAAATAAAAAAGAATTATATTTTTTTTGCTATTAAAGGAAATAAAAGGAATGGCGAGAAATTCATAAAAGATGCAATAAATAAAGGTGCTTCAGTAATTGTTTGTTCTCAAAGGTGTAAATTTCAAGACAAAAAAATTTTAATAATTAAAAAGAATAATATTAGGTATTTTTTAAGCGAGATAGCCTCTAAATTTTACAAATTAAAACCAAAAAATATAATCGCTGTTACTGGAACAAATGGTAAAACGTCAGTTGCTGATTTATTTTATCAAATATTAAGAATTAATAATCAATCTGCAGGAAGTATTGGTACTTTAGGAATTAAATATAATGGAAAGATTAAAAAAACAAATCTTACATCTCCTGATACTATTTCACTTCATAAATACTTATATCTTCTAAAAAAGAAAAAAATAAACAATGTAATTATTGAAGCCTCAAGCCATGGCTTGCATCAAAAAAGATTACATCATATCAAATTAAAAGGTGCTATTTTTACAAATTTTAGCCAAGACCATTTAGACTATCATAAAAACATGAAGTCCTATCTAAATGCCAAATTTTTATTGTTCAAAGAAGTATTGAAAAAAGGATCCATAATAATTTCTGATAGAGAAATTGATCAATTTAATCAAATAAAAGAAATAGCAAATAGAAAAAATTTAAAACTTTTAGATATTAGCAAAGAGTTAGAATTACTTAAAAATTTTTATTTAAATTCATTCAATGACTTTAAATTAAAAAATTTAGCTATGGCAATTAAGGCAATCAAACTTTGCAGTCCAAAAGAAAATTCAATTTACGGATCTTTAAAAAAAATAAAAGATGTAAATGGTAGACTTGAATTAGTAAAAAAATACTCAAACGATATAAGAGTTTTTGTAGATTACGCTCATACGCCTGATGCATTATTAAAAACCTTAAAATCACTTAATAATAGTTATGGAGATAAAATATCTTTAGTTTTTGGCTGCGGTGGTGATAGGGACAAAAAAAAAAGATCTCTAATGGCAAAAATAGCTGATAGTTATTGTAAAAAAATTTATGTAACAGACGACAATCCTAGAAATGAAAAACCAAGTAAAATAAGAAATATAATTCTTAAATTTATAAAAAAAAACAAATCTTTTAATATTGGGAATAGATCCTTAGCAATAAAAAAGGCCATTAAAAACGCAGAACCAGGGGAGATAATTCTTGTGGCTGGTAAAGGGCATGAAAAAAAACAAATTTACAAAAATAAAATAATTAAAATTTCAGATAAAAAAATTATACAAAAAATAAATTTTAAAAGTAAAATTTTAAATAAAAAAGAGTTAATCTATCGTCAAAATCAATTTTTATTAAGTAATATTTTAGGTAAAAAAAAAGGTGTAAAATTTAATGGATTGTCAATTGACTCCAGGTCAATAAAAAAAGGTAATTTATTTTTATCAATTAAAGGAAAAAATAATGATGGTAAAAAATTTATAAATGATGCATTGAAAAAAGGTGCAGGGTGTGTAATCACAGACTCAATAATTCAAAAAAAAAATAAAAAAATTTTTAAAGTAAATAATACAATTTCTTTTTTAAATAACTTTGCCAAATCAAAAAGAGCTCAAAGTCAAGGTAAAATAATAGCAATAACAGGAAGTGCTGGTAAAACATCTGTAAAAAATTTATTAAAAGACCTGCTAAAAAATTTTGGAAAAACTTACTGTTCACCAAAATCTTTCAATAATCATCTCGGCGTACCTATCAGTTTATCGAACTTAAGTTTTGATGATAGATTTGGGATTTTTGAGGTAGGTATGAGCAAAATTGGAGAGATCAAAAAACTTTCAAAGATGATTAAACCTCATATTGGAATAATTACAAATATTGGAGAGGCCCACTTAGAAAATTTTAATAATATTCATGGAATAGCCAAAGCAAAATCAGAATTAATTGAAAATATAGAGCCCGGAGGAACAATCATCTTAAATAGAGATGATAAATTTTTTAATCATTTATTAAAAAAGGCAAAAAAATATAAATTAAAGATTTCTACATTTGGAAAACATAAAAAGTCAGATATTTGTTTAAAAAAGATAATAAAAAAAGGCAACATATTTAAATTATTAATAAATATGGGCTATCAAAAAATAGAACTAATAATTAAAGATTTAAATTTTTATAACGTACTATCCTCTTTAGCGGTTTTAAAAGAGCTAAAAATGGATGTTTTAACAATTAAAACAAAATTTAGATTTTTGGATTCCTCTGAAGGAAGAGGTAAAAAATATATAATTTCGAGATACAATAAAAAATTCAAATTAATAGATGAAAGTTATAACGCAAATCCATTATCAGTAAGAAATGCTATTAATAAATTAAGTTTGATAAAGAAAGAAAAATCAAAAAAGTATTTATTATTTGGTGACATGCTTGAATTAGGCTCAAAGTCCAGAAAATATCATGAAGAACTTTCTAAAGTTATTAACAATTCTGATATTGATAAAGTATTCATTAAAGGAAATAAATCAATTTTCACATATAAACATCTTAATAAAGATAAAAGAGGAAATATTTTACAAAATAAAGAAGATATAGATAGTTGTTTAAGTAAGATTATATCAAATAATGATTACCTTATGATTAAAGGATCTAATGCAACAGGACTTAACGAATTTAGTAAAAAAATGATAAAAGGGAAATAAATGTTATTTAATTTACTTACTTCATTAATTGACCAATATTCATTTTTAAATGTATTTAAATACCTAACTTTTCGAACTGGATTATCAGTAATAACATCTTTAATTGTTGTATTCTTAATTGGTGGCCCATTAATAAAATTATTTTCAGAAAAAATGATCACAGGGCCAATACGGCAAGATGGGCCAATCGATCATATAATAAAAAAATCTGGAACTCCTACTATGGGCGGAGTAATTATAATTATTGGAATTTTATCAAGTACACTTTTATGGGCCGACTTATCCAATATATATGTTTGGACATTAATATTTGTCTCATTATCTTTAGGCGCGTTAGGGTTAGTGGATGATGTGCTTAAAATTAAATATAAAAATTCAAGAGGTCTTAAATCTAAGTATAAATTTTTTGGGCAAATAATAATTGGAATTATCACTTTGTTAATTTTAATAAAGTTTTCTAGCCATGAATATTTATATAATCTTTATTTTCCATTTTTTAAAAATCTAATATGGCAGATGGGTTTAATTTTTATTCCTTTTGGATTATTTGTTATTATCGGAGCATCGAACGCTGTAAATTTGACCGATGGTTTAGATGGTTTAGCAACAGTGCCCGTAATGTTAGTTGCACTTTCTTTTACCTTAATTTCATATGTAGTTGGAAATACAATTTTTTCAGAATATTTACAGATCCAATATATACCCGACGTTGGCGAGCTATCTATTTTCTGCGGTTCTATTGTAGGAGCTTGTTTAGGCTTTCTTTGGTATAATGCGCCTCCTGCTAAGATATTTATGGGAGACACTGGCTCTCTTTCATTAGGAGGTTCATTAGCTGCAATTGCAATTATAGTGAAGCATGAGATTGTTTTAGCAATAATTGGCGGTTTATTTGTTTTAGAAACTGTTTCAGTTATTATTCAAGTTGTCTCTTTTAAACTTACTGGAAAAAGAATTTTTAAGATGGCGCCCATACATCATCATTTTGAAAAAAAAGGTTGGGCAGAATCTACGATAGTAATTCGATTTTGGATAATAGCCATCATATTAGCCTTAGTAGGATTAGCAACATTAAAATTAAGGTAGAAAATGCTACTTAATTCAAAACTCAAAGAACTATCGTTCCTTGTTTATGGACTAGGTTTATCTGGACAGTCAGTAATTAAATTTTTTAAAAAAAATAAGATTAATCATTTTAAGGTTTGGGATGATAAAAATTTAAATTTATTAAAAAGATATAGAACCAATAATTTAAATAGATCATTAAAAGAAGTTGATTACATAGTTTTATCACCTGGAATAAGTTTAATAAAGAATAAAAAACTGAACAAATATAAAAAAAAAATTATAACTGATATTGATCTATTTTATTTATCAAAAAATAAGAGCAAAACAATTGTAGTAACTGGCACAAATGGAAAATCAACAACATGTAAATTGATAGAACATCTTTTAAAAAAAAATAAAATTAAATGTTCAGTCGGTGGAAATATTGGAAAGCCAATTTTAAATTTAAAGGTTTCTAAAAATAGTTATGTCATAATTGAGTCATCTTCTTTTCAACTTTCACACTCACAATTTATTCTTCCTGATTTTGCTATTTTTTTAAATATTGCAGATGATCATTTGGACTGGCACGGAAATAAGAATAATTATTTAAATTCAAAATTGAAGATTTTTAATCTTCAAACAAAAAAACATTTTGCTTTACTAGGCATACAATTAAGGAAAATTTTCCTAAAAAAAAAATTTTTAAGTAAATTAGTCATACCTAACAATTCAGAATTTAAAAAAGTTAAAAATCAAATTAATAATCCATATTTATCTACAGGGATTAACGATGAAAATTTGAATTTTACTTACACACTAGCTAAGTTATTGGGAATAACAAAAAAAACATTCATTAATGCTTTAAAATCATTCAAAGGTTTACCTCATAGGTTTGAAATTTTTTATAAAAAAAAGAACATTACATTTATTAACGACTCTAAGGCAACTTCATTTAGAGCCACACAATCTGCATTATCCAGCCTTAAAAATATTTATTGGATTTTAGGAGGATTACCTAAAAAGGGAGATAAAATTAATTTATCAAAATACAAAAACAACATTACCAAGTGTTACTTAATTGGCGAAAAAACCAAATTTTTTGAAAATCAAATTCAAGATAAATTAACTTTTTCAATTACTAAAAACTTACAAAAATCAATAATTCAAATTTTGAAAGATATAAAATTACAAAAAAAAAATAATAAATTTATTTTATTGAGTCCAGCAGCTGCTTCATTTGATCAATTTAAAAATTTCGAAAAAAGAGGTGAAAAATTTAAAAGGCTATGTAAAATTTATGGAAGCAAATATATTTAAATTTTTATTAATAGATTATTGGCGAAGTATAGATAAAAAAATATTATTGTGCTTTCTGATTTTGTTTTCCTTGGGTTTATTTTTTTCATTTACTTCTACATCTTCTTTAGCTGGTGAAAGACTTAATAAAGATTTTTATTTTTTTTTTTCCAAACATCTGATTTTTACTTTTTTAGCACTTGTTATTATGATTTCAATTTCTATGATTAATACCCAACTTTTAATAAAATCTGTAATTCCGTTATTTATTTTATCTTTTTTATTTTTAGCATTAGTTCCAATAATTGGTATTGAAGTGAAAGGTGCAAAAAGATGGATTGATTTCTTCTTTTTTAGAATACAACCTATTGAATTGTTAAAGCCATTTTTTATCTTAATGACGGCAAAATTATTAACTTCTGAAAAAATTCATAATACTCAAATTAAATATATTTTAAGTTTTTTGCTTTTAAGTTCAGTGATAATTTTATTAATTGATCAACCTGATTTAGGGCAATCAATTTTGCTGTTAGGAACTTGGATAGCAACTGTTTTTATTTCTGGTGTAAGCTTAATATATATAATCATTTTTTTTTCGATATTTTTAATTACAATTAGTGCTTTATTATTTTTTTTACCAGAAAAATTTGGATATATAATTAATCGTCTTGTAACTTTCTTTGACCCAAGCCAAGGAGATAAGTTCCAATCATCAGTGGCACTTGATGCAATTAAATTAGGCGGTTTGACAGGTCAAGGCATGGGTGAAGGTATATTGAAAGAGAGCGTACCAGAAGCACACACTGATTATGTTATAGCTGTTATTTCTGAAGAATTTGGTTCTTTAGTATCTATCATTATAATTGCAATGTTTTTGTATATTTCCTTTAGGATTATAAAAAATTGTTTCAATCAAGAAAATCAATTTTTAAAAATTTCTTTAAGTGGTTTGGCAACGTTATTAGTATTTCAGACATTTATTCATGCAGGAGTTAATACGAATTTATTACCAACAACAGGCATGACTTTGCCATTCTTGAGCTACGGCGGCTCCTCCTTGCTAGGTAGTGCAATTTTAGCAGGATTAGTTTTAAATTATACAAAAAATAAATCTTACTTATATGATTAAAAAAAAAATTGTAATAGCAACAGGTGGAACAGGAGGTCATGTTTTGCCAGCATACAGTTTAGCTAATAGTTTTTTAAAAAAAAATTATATTATCAAAATAACTATTGATAAAAGAGGTATGAAATATTTTGAGAATCATAGCCATTTTAACTTTGTAAAATTACCGCTTTCTCCATTGATAAAAAAAAATCTTTTTACTATTTCATACTCATTTTTAAAAATTTTGCTCTCAACAATTAAATCTTTATTATTTTTGTTGCAAGATAGACCTTCTTTAGTTTTTGGAATGGGAGGATATTCATCTTTACCAGTCTGTATTGCTGCATTCATATTAAGAATAAAATTTATCATTTATGAGAATAATTTATTAATCGGTAAAGCAAATAAAAATCTACTACCTTTTGCTGATAAATTATTCGTTTCCTATAAAGAACTCGAAGGTGTACCAAAAAAATATGAAAATAAAATTTCTACTATTGGCAATATTATTAGAGAAGAAATTATAAATTTAAACATTAATGATGATAAAACCAATTATTTAGAAAATTTAAAAATTTTAGTTTTAGGAGGCAGTCAAGCAGCTAAAATCTTTGCCGAACAATTACCAGAAGTATTCGAGAAACTTAAAAATTCAAATAAGAAAATTAAAATTTATCAACAATGTCAAAAAATACAAAATGATAAATTATCTAATTTTTATCAAAAGTCAGAAATAAATTATGAGATATTTAATTACACAAATAATATTATAGATTATTATTCTAAAGCAAATTTAGTAATCACTCGATCAGGCGCATCAGTTTTAGGAGAACTTATAAATGTTAAAATTCCTTTTATTGCCATTCCATTGCCTTCAGCGGCAGACAACCATCAATATAAGAATGCTAATTTTTACGCTAGTAAAGGATTAGGATTTTTATTAGAAGAAAAAGATATAAAAAATAGGCTTTATGAACAAATAGACTCTTTTTATAAAGATAAATCAGTAATTAAAAATGTTTTATTGAGTCAAAGACAATATTCTGACAAAAAAATCTTTAGTAATTTAAATACCGAAATAGAAAAAATTTTAAATGAAAAAAATTAATTTAGGTCAGAAAGATATTATTCACTTTGTAGGTATAGGTGGCATAGGCATGAGCGGTCTTGCTAAAATAATGAAAAATATGGGTTTTTTAATTCAAGGTAGTGATCAGGATAAAAATAAAAATACAATCAGTTGTTTGAAATATGGAATAAAAACTTTTATTGGACATTCAGCATCTAATATAAAGAAAGCTACAATTTTGGTAAAATCTACAGCAATAAAAAATAATAATATTGAAATAAAATATGCAAAAAAAAATAAAATTCCAATTTACTCTAGAGCAGAAGTTTTAGCTGATGTCGTTTCTTTAAAAAAAAACATAATTATCACTGGATCTCATGGGAAAACTACAACAACTTCTTTAGTTGCAAAAATTTTATCTGATCAAAGACTCGATCCTACTATTATTAATGGAGGGGTAATAAATTCCCTGAAGAGCAACGCAAAGCTAGGTAAAGGTGAATGGGCAATATTGGAGGCGGATGAATCAGACGGAAGTTTCTTAAAATTACCAATTAATTATTCGATTGTTACTAACATTGATTATGAACATTTAGATTTTTATAGGAATTATAAAAATTTAGAAAAATCATTTGTAGAATTTATTAACAAAACCCCACCTACTGGCAAAGCTGTTATTTGTATGGATAATTTTAACATTAGAAAAATACTTAATAAGATTAAAAACAAAAATATATTAACATATGGTGAAAACAGAAGAGCCAAATATCAAATAAAAAAAATTAGATATAATATTTATAATACAACTTTTGAATTAGTTTTCTCAAATAAAGATAAAAAAAAAGAATTATTAAAAATATCAATGTCAAATTATTAGGAAAGCATAATGTTTTAAATACTACGGCAGCTTTAATAGTTTGCTTGAATTTAGGAGCAAATTTAAATTTAGCTAAAAAATCACTTAAAAATTTTTCTGGTGTGCAGAGGAGAATGACAAAAGTGTTCTCAAATAAAAAAAATGATTTCTACGACGATTACGCTCATCATCCAACTGAGATAAGTTCAATTTTGGATGGAGTAAAAAATGTTAATTCAAGAAGAAAAATTATAAGTGTTTTTGAACCTCACAGATACTCTAGAGTATTGTCGCTTAAAAATGAATTTTCAAAATGTTTTATTAAATCAGATTTAGTAATTTTATGCCCTCTCTATGCAGCTGGAGAAAAAAAGAACCATAAATTTAATTTAGTAAAATTTGCAAACTTAATTTCTAAAAATTCTAAAACACAAGTTATTATTGTAAAAAATGAGTCTGAATTAAGTAATTTTTTGAAGAAAAACTTAATAAGTAATGAAATCGTAATTGGAATGGGAGCGGGTTTAATATCAAAATGGATGTCAGGACTTAAGCTAAATTTATGAACTTAGAAAATAATCTTACAAACATATTTGGAGAAAATTTTAGGAAAGAGGTAAATTTATCAAATTATAGTTGGTTTAATTTAGGTGGAAATGCCGAATATTTTTTTAAAGCTGACAGTAAAGATGAATTAATGGAATTTTTAAGACATGCAAAAAAAATGAATTTAAAAACTTTTATTTTAGGTGCTGGCTCAAATATATTGTTTAGAGACAAAGGTGTAAAAGGTGCTGTCATAAAATTGGGAAAGAATTTTTCATATACTAAGTTAATCAACCGCAATACCATCGAAGTAGGCGCTGCAACGCTTGATCGTAAGGTATCTAATTTTGCAATAGATAATTCTTTGGGTAACTTAGAATTTTTATCATGCATACCAGGCTCTATAGGTGGGGCGATAATTATGAATAGTGGTTGCTATGAAAATGATATTTCCAAAATATTAGTATCTATTCGGGTTATTGATAAAAACAAATTATCTATTTCTGAGGTAAAAAGAGAAGACATTAAATTCATTTACAGAGGAACAAATTTACCAGATAATTTAATAATAATTTCAGCAAAATTAAAAGGATTAATAAGTAAAAAAGATATCATAAAAAAAAAACAACTAGAATTAATTGAGAGAAAAAAAGTATCGCAACCGAGCCAAGTAAAAACATGTGGAAGTACTTTCAAAAATGTAAGCAAAGATAAAAAAGCTTGGAAGCTTATCAAAGAAGCAGGTTGCGATTACTTTAAAGAAGGAGATGCAATTATTTCAAAAACACATTGTAATTTTTTTGTTAATAATGGTGATGCAAAATCTTCCGATATTGAAAAATTAATTGAAAGAGTAAAAAAATCTGTTCACGATAAGACTGGGATAAATTTAGAACTAGAAATAAAAATTGTTGGTGAATAAAAAAAAATTTAAAAACGTTTTGGTGGTTTTAGGAGGAACATCCGGGGAAAGAGCTGTCAGTTTAGAAAGTGGCAAAGCATGTATAAAAGCTTTAAAAAAAAAGGGTTATAATGTCTTTCCTTTTGATCCCCAAAAAAAAAATTTTAATTTAATTGATAAAAATAAAGTTGATGTTGTTTTTAATGCACTTCATGGAAGAGATGGAGAGGATGGAATCGCTCAAAGTCATTTTGAGTATCTCAAAATTCCATATACTCATTCAGGCGTAATTAGCTCTTATAACTGTATGAACAAAATTTATTCAAAAGAATTATTTATTAAAAATAAAATTAATACACCTAAGTATACAACAATAAATAAATTTAACTTTAAAAAAAATTTAATATTCAGAGACATTAAATACAAAAAGATAAGATTTCCAATTGTTTTAAAACCAGTTAACGAGGGTTCAAGTTTAGGAGTTCAAATTTTTAAAAATAAAAAAAATCTAAAAAAACAAATAAAAGCTCTATTAAAAAAATATCATAACTTACTTTTAGAAGAATATATCGGAGGGCAAGAAATCCAAGTGGCTGTATTAAATAGTAAACCATTAGGCGCAATTGAACTTATACCAAAAAGATTTTTTTATGATTACAAAGCTAAGTATACAAAAAAAGCAAAAACTAGACATATAATGCCTGCAAGATTAAACAAAATTAAGTATCAAGAGGTTTTAAAAATTGCAAAAAAAGTTCACCAAACCCTTAAATGTCGAGGTGTTACTAGATCTGATTTTAAGTTTTTCAATAATAGTTTTTACTTATTAGAAATCAACACCCAACCTGGAATGACAAGTCTATCATTAGTTCCTGAAATTGCTGAACATAAAGGACTTAATTTTGAGACTCTTGTCGAAAAAATTTTATTGGATGCAAGCATCAATAGATGAAAAAAAGAACAATAATCGCTTTTGTATTACTCTTACTTCTTACAACAATAACTTTTCGTCAAAAAATCTTTTATCCAAAGTTTGAAATTAAAGAAATTATTGTGGAAAATAATTTAATAATAAAAGAGAAAGAAATTAAAAAATTAATTTTATCTATTTATACCAAAAATCTCCTATTATTAAAAAATTCAGATATTGAAAAAGAACTTATGAAGAATAGTTTTGTAGATAGTTTTGTTATAAAAAAAAAATATCCAGATAAATTAATAATAAAAATTTATGAAAAAAGGCCAATTGCAATAATAGTTAAAAAAAAAAAGAGATATTATTTAAGTGAGAAGATCGATCTAATTGAATTTAAAAATTTCAGAAAATTTCAAAATTTGCCATATATTTTTGGTGATGAAAAAGAATTTGAGGTTTTATATAAAAATTTGAACAAAATAAATTTTCCTTTAAAATTAATTAAAAAATACTCCTTATACGAAACAAATAGGTGGGACCTTGAAACTTATGATAATAAAGTAATTAAATTACCCAGCAAAGGATATTCAAAAAGCTTAGAAAATTATTTAAGTTTGTTAGACAAAAAAAATTTTGAAAAATTTAAATTATTTGATTACAGAATAAACAACCAATTAATTTTGAAATGATATATGCAAAATTCTTCAAAAATTCTTTTTTTAGAAATCAATAGATATAATTTTACTTTTTTTGTTGCAAATGAAGATAGAGGAAGTAATTTTAAGATTATTCATAAATTAATAATTCCGCAAAAAGGATTTGATAATAGTAGAATTTCAAATTATGAAACTGCTTTAAATTTTTTAAAAGAAAATATTTATTTAATTGAGCAAAAATTGAATTTTACATTCAAAGAAATAATATTAATTTTAGAAAACTTTAATACTACTTATCTAAATCTGTCAGGATTTAAAAAACTTAACGGAACTCAAATTTCAAAGGAAGATATTATCTATATTCTTAATACGCTTAAGTTTAGTATAAATGAAATTGAAAAAAAAAAATTTTTAATCCATATTTTCAACTCAAAATTTATTCTAGATTACAAAGAAGTAGAAAATCTTCCAATCGGATTATTTGGAGATTTTTATTCGCATGAACTTTCACTTTCTTTAATTGATCAAAATGAATATAGGAATTTAATTAAAATTTTTGATAATTGTAATTTAAGAATAAAAAAAATTTTATTAAGAAGTTTTATTAAAGGAGCTTTTATTAGTGATAATAATCGAAATTTAAGCAACTTTTTTATAATACAAATTAACAGCAATCACTCAAAAATAATTTACTTTGAAAATGACTCTTTAAAATTTGAACAAGAATTTAACTTTGGTATGGATATTGTTTTAAGAGATATATGTAAAATTACTTTACTTGAAAAAGATAAAGTCGAATTAATTTTAGATAAAATTAATTTTCAAGAGAAAATATCTGAAGATGAACTTGTGGAGGAAGAACTATTTGAAAAAGGTCAATACAGAAAAATTAAGAAAAACTTAATTTATGAAATAGCACACGCAAGGATTAAAGAAATTCTAAATCTAATGATCTTTGAAAATATCAATCTTAATTATTATTTTAAAAGTACAAAAGTTCTATTTTTTGAAGATAAAACAAATTTTCAATCTCAAAATTTAGGGGAAATTTTCAAATCAATTTCTTCAACAAAAAACGAATTAGATTTTAAGTTTTTAAAACATTTAACATATGAAAAAATGATTAATACTTTAAACCAACTTGTTCATTATGGTTGGAAAAAAGAGGCTATACCAGTAACCACTCCAAAAAAGTCGATAATAAGCAGGTTATTTGGCATTTTATTTGATTAGAAACTGTTATTTTTAGAAACATTAGTTGTTTTAATAATTCGCTACAAGTTAGCTATATGTTGTTAATGTTAACTAAGTTTCAATCAACAATTTCGACCCCTCTCTCTTTTGAAGGAACCGGTCTTCACACAGGGAGAAAATCTAAAATAACAATTCTTCCAAGTGATGAGGATACTGGAATAATTTTCAGAAGAGTTGATCTTAAGCAAAACAATTTAATTAAAGCAAATTACAACAACGTTAGTTCTGCTAGATTATGCACTACATTGGAAAATGAGCATGGAACTAAGGTTTCAACAGTAGAGCACTTGCTTGCATCTCTATACTTACAGAATATTGATAACGCAATAATTGAAATAGACAGTGAGGAAGTCCCTATAATGGATGGATCAGCACAAGAATTTGTTAGACAATTGAAGAAAACAAAAATTCAAACTTTATCGAAAAAAATAAAATATCTTAAAATTCTTAAGAGAGTGGAACTGGTTGATGGAGTAAGAAAAATATCTATAGAACCAAGTAATTACTTTGAGGTAAATTTTGAGTTAAATTATGAAAATAAAATAATAGGAAAACAAAAAAATCTTATCAATTTTCAATTAGATAACTTAAACGATATAGTAGCTTCAAGAACTTTTTGCTTGCACGAAGATATAGAAAAAATCAAAAAATTTGGTTTGGCAAAAGGGGGTTCTTTAAAAAACGCAGTAGTTGTTGACCAAAGTAAAGTTTTAAATGAAGAAGGTCTGAGGAATGAAAAAGAATTTGTAAATCATAAAATTTTAGATTTAGCAGGTGATTTTATTCTCTCTGGCCATAGAGTTTTAGGAAAAGTAAATTGTTATCATGGAGGCCATGAACTAACTAATATGTTTTTGAAAAAATTGATGAGCACAAAAACTGCTTTCAGTTTAACTGAAAACAAAGATACAATATTTAAAAAGTCAAAAATAAATCAATCTATTAAAATCGCAGTTAACGCATAAAATATAAGATAATTTTTAATACAAATTAAGTCTTAATCTGTTATTAATTATCATTATGTTTCTAAGAAAGTCTTTGATCATTTTATTGTTGATATTTTCAACAGCGTGCGGAAAAGACAAGCCTCTCTACGAGTCAAAACCAAAAATAGATCCTTATAAATCTTATGCAGAAGGAGTTAAGGCGTTTGAGGAAAATCAATTTTTCTTTGCGAACAAAAAATTCTCAGAGGCAGAAATTTATTTTGATATTCCTGAATTAGCAGCTAAGTCTGCAATAATGTCATCATTTTCTTTATATGGAATTAACTTTTATAAAGAAGCAGAACAAAACTTATTGAGATATTTAGAAAATTATCCAGCAGATAAACATGTAATGTATGCACATTATTTACTTGCGATTATTTATTATGAACAAATCGGAGAAGAAAAGAATGATTTTAAACCTTTGCTAGATGCTAGAGAAAAAATAAATTTTTTTTTAAAAAAATATCCAGATAGCGAGTATGCTATAGATCTTAATTTAAAAAAAAATTTAGTTAAAAATCAGTTTGCGGCAAGAGAATTGTATATTGCAAAATACTACATATCGGTTCAGAAGTGGGTACCCGCAATAAATAGACTAAAAATTATTGTAAAAGATTACGAGGATACAATTTTTATTGAAGAAGCATTACATCGACTCGTTGAAATTCATTATCATATCGGGTTAGAAAATGAGGCAAAAAAATATGCTAGTTTACTTGGATACAATTATAATTCCAGCGAGTGGTTTGAACAATCTTATAAAATTTTTAATAAAAAATACAAAAATCAAACAAATAGAAAAGAGCCAATTAAAGATAAGAGTTTATTTGAAAAGATAATTAAAATGATTAAATAAATTCTATGATAGAGAAAAATAAAATTGAAAAAGAATTTAAAAAAAAGATAGAAATTTTAAAAAAACATAATCATTACTATTATAATCAAGATAAGCCAAAGATAAGTGACTCTGATTATGATAAATTGAAAAATGAGTTAATTAGTTTAGAAAAAAAATTCATTTATTTAAAAAAATTGAATTTACTTAATACTATTGTTGGTTCGCCACCTATTAATAAGTTTAACAAAGTTAAACATCTCAGCCCCATGTTATCATTAACTAATGCTTTCAATATTTCAGATATGCAAGATTTTTTAAAAAAAATCAAAAATTTTCTTAATGATAAAAATCAAATTGAGTTATTTTCTGAACCGAAAATTGACGGAATTTCAGCTACATTAATATATGAAAATGGAGTTTTAAAAAAGGGTTTATCAAGAGGTGATGGGACTACTGGAGAAGATATTTTAAAAAATTTGATTACAATAAAAAATATTCCTAAAAAGATTACTCATTGCAACTTACCATCTATTTTAGAAATAAGATGTGAAATTTATATTAGTAAAAAAGTTTTTAGTAAAATTAAAAAAGATTTCGCAAATCCAAGGAACGCTGCGGGAGGTTCATTAAGACAAAAGGACCCTAAAGAGACAGCAAAAATTCCTTTAGAGTATTTTGCTTACGGTTTTGGAAAAGTAGAACCTATGATATTTACAAAGCAATCAGAATTTCTAAGTGAAATTAATAAAATGGGATTTAAAACTAATCCATTATCAAAAGTTATAAGAAATCTAGATGAGATTGAGGCCCAACATTCTAAGATTGATCAGCTAAGATCATCTTTAGATTATGATATTGATGGTTTAGTATTTAAAGTTAATGATTTAGTATTTCAAAAAAGATTAGGAAATACCTCCAATTCTCCAAGATGGGCAATAGCTTACAAATTTTCTTCTGAAAAAGCTTCAACCAAGATTAAAGATATTATTGTCCAAGTTGGTAGAACTGGAGCTTTAACTCCTGTAGCAAAAGTAATTCCAGTAACAGTTGGGGGCGTAGTTGTGTCTAATGCTACTTTGCATAACGAGGATGAAATTTCAAGAAAAGATATAAGAGTTGGAGATACAATAATAGTTCAAAGAGCAGGTGATGTTATACCTCAAGTTGTTTCAGTAGATTTAACCAAAAGAGATTCAAAAGTTAAAAAATTTGTTTTTCCCACTAAATGTTTATGTGGAGGTGAAACAATAAAAGAATTGAGCAAAAGCACAAAAAAAAGTGATGCAGTAAGAAGATGTATAAAAGGTTATGATTGTAAATTTATAGCGAAAGAAAAACTAAAACACATTGTTTCAAAAGATGCATTTAACATTGATGGATTAGGAAAAAAAGTTATTGATCAATTCTGGAATTTAAATCTTATAAAGGAGCCCGCAGATATTTTTGATTTAAATTATGATAAAATTTCTAAATTAGAGGGTTGGGGCACACTCTCTATTAACAATTTAAGAAAAGCAATTTCAAAATCTCAAACAGTTTCTTTGGATAGGTTTATTTTTTCTTTAGGCATCAGGCATATAGGTCAAGAAAATGCTAAAATTTTAGCTAGTTTTTTTGGATCAATTATTGAATTTTCAAAATTATTTAATTTAAAAGATAGAGAAGAAAAATTAAATAATCTAGAAGATCTTGACGGAATCGGAGAAACACAAATTCAGTCAATCAATAATTTTTTTCTAAAAAAAAAGAATGTACAAATAACAAAAGATTTAATTCATAAACTAAATATTAAGAATTACTTAGTAAAAAATCCTGATGGAAAATTTTCTAATAAAAAGATCATGTTCACTGGAGGATTTAAGAATATGAGTCGTTCAGAGGCAAAAACTATTGCAGAAAATAATGGTGGAAAGGTTTTAGGATCGATTTCCAAAAAACTTGACTTTTTAATAGTCGGTGATTCTAAGCCTACAAAAAGAAAAATTGATCAAGCCAAACAATTAAACATTAAAATTATTTTAGAAAAAGATTGGAATAAAATTTTAGATAGCTGAACAAGCTTTTTTTAAATCTAAAATCTCAATTTTATTCATAAATTTTCTCAGATTTTTAAAAACTGTTTTATGGTAATTATTAAGCCAATTTTTTTCTTTTAAATTAAGACTGTCTTGAATAATTAAATCTTTATCGATAGGTGCCATTGTTAAATTTTCAAAAGTCATCTTTTTTCTTTTTTCTTTAACGTAAATTAAGTTTTCAATTCTGATACCGAACTTATTTTTTTCGTAATAGCCTGGTTCATTTGAGACAACCATACCTTTTTTAAAATTAATTTTATTTCTTTGTGATATTGCATGAGGTCCTTCATGCACATTTAAAAAATATCCTACACCATGACCAGTTCCATGAGCATAGTCTAAGCCTATTTGTTTTAAGTGTTCTCTTGCGCAGACATCAATTTCTGATCCAGAGGTATTTTTCTTAATTTTAAAAGTTGCAACTGCAATATGCCCCTTTAGGACTCTTGTAAAAATATCTTTAATTCTTTTATTAGAATTTCTTAAAGATATAGTTCGAGTAACATCTGTCGTACCAAATTCATATTGCCCACCAGAGTCAACAAGGTAAATATCTCCTATCTTTAATTTACTATTAGTTTTTTTTGTCGCTTTATAATGTATAATCGCCCCATTTGGACCTGTCCCTGAAATAGTTGGAAAACTTGAATATTTAAATTTTTTATTTTTTTTTCTAAACTCAAATAATTTTTTTGATGCACTTAATTCAGTTATATTTTTTTTATAAAAATTTTTTTTAATCCAAAATAAACATTTTGTAAGAGCAACTCCATCATCGATATGAGCTTGTTTAATATTTTCAATCTCTTGTTTACCTTTTATTGCTTTTAAAAAGTATATAGGGTCATTAAGGTTGAGAATTTTATTTTTCTTATTAATAATTTTTTCAAAAAAATAGGAGCAAGTATTGTTATCAATTATAAATTTTTTATTATTTATTTTTGAAAGTATTTTATCGCAATTACTAATATCTATAAATTTAATATTTTTAAAACTCTTTCTAATAAGTATAGAAATTTTTTTTAAATCACAAAAAAATTTAATATTTCTATTTTTATCAATTAAAACATAACTATATGGTATCGGAGTATATTTCGTATCATGACCTCTTATATTAAGTAACCAGGCATTGTTTTCACTTGCAGTTACAAATAAAAAATCTGCTCTATTTTTATTTAAATAATTAGAAATTTTTTTTATTTTGGATTGATATCTTTCGCTTACAGACTTTTTTGGCATGACGAAAAATTTACTTTTATTCTTTTTTACTTTTCTTTTCCAAATTTTATCAATTAAGTTACTTTTAATAGACTTATATTCATTTTTATTTTTTTCAAAAAAAATAGATAAAGTTTTTTTTGTTAATAAACGAGGATCAAATCCTATGGTTTTTTTTTTATTTTTTAGAATATCATTAGGCATTTGATCTGGAATTGTAATGATTTTAAAAGATTTCCCACATTGCTTATTTGCCTGCAAAGTATATCTTCCATCAACAAATAAATAATTTTTGTCTTTCAGTATTAAAGCAAAACCGTACGAGCCAGAAAAACTTGTTATAAAATTAAGCCTGTCGTTGTAGTCAGGAATGTATTCACTAAAAAACTCATCATTCTTAGGAACGATATATCCATCTATTTTCTCTTTATTGAAAATTTTTTTTAAACTATTTATTTTTTCCATTTCAGTATTTTATTTTTTTTGTACCTATCCCATCCAGGGCTTCTAAATTCTTCATCAAATTCTATTGAATTGTCTTGGTTGAATTCAAAATCATCATTTTCATTTAAACCGATTTCATTTTTTTCTACACTCTCATCCGGTATTTCGTTTAAAAATCTTGAAGGTAAAGCATCCATCCAATCTCCGTGATAAGCTCTTTTCATTGCAAATGATAAATAAGCTTCTTTTTTTGCTCTGGTGATCCCCACATAAGCCAATCTTCTCTCCTCTTCTAAAGCAAAATCACCTTTTTCTTCTAGAGATTTTTGATGAGGAAATAAGCCCTCTTCCCATCCAGGTAAGAATACCACATCGAATTCTAAACCTTTAGCAGCATGCATTGTCATCAAATTAATTTTTGCTCCTTCCCATTCTTGATCGATTGAAGTAGCTAAGGCTACATGTTCTAAAAAACTTTGCAAGTTGTCATAATCCTGCATCGCTCTAAGTAATTCTTTTAAGTTTTCTAATCTATTTTCATTTTCTAAATCTTTTTTGTTTTTTAACATTGAGGAATAACCAGATTCATCTAAAACTAATTTCAATAGATCAAAATGTTTCATTTTAATCGAGTCTCTTCGCCATTTTTGAATCATGTTTATTAGTTGGCTTAATGAAGTTTTTATTTTAGGTTTAAATTCCCCTTTTTCTATAAGCTTAATAATAGAGTCCTCTAAACAAATCTTATTTGTTTTTCCAAAATTATGAACTTGATTTAATGTACTTTCACCAACACCTCTTTTAGGTACACCTATGACCCTTTCCAGGGCTAAATCATCAAATTTTTGATTTATGATCCTAAGATAAGATACCGCGTCCTTAATTTCCGCTCTTTCATAAAATTTAATCCCTCCTAGAACACGATATCCGATTCCGATTTGAAGAAACCGTTCTTCAAATTCTCGTGTTTGATATATTGCTCTTACTAATATCGAAACATCATTTAAAGAATATTTTTTTTTTATTTTTTTTTCTATGATATCGCTAATACCTTGTGCCTCTTCTTTACCGGTCCTATAGCAATTAAGTTTTACTAATTCGCCTTGTTTTGCTGAAGACCATAATTTTTTACCAACTCTGCTTGAATTATTTGAAATTAAACTTGAAGCAGTCTCTAAGATATTTTTTGTAGATCGATAATTTTGTTCAAGTTTAAATACTTTACAATTTTTATAAATTTGATCAAAAGTTAGAAAGTTTTTTATCTCTGCTCCTCTCCAACTATAAATAGATTGATCGTCATCACCAACGCAACAGATATTTTTACTTTCATTAACAAGTAAATTTAACCACTTATTTTGTATAAAATTAGTATCTTGAAATTCATCTACTAAAACGTATTTAAAATTTTTTTGATAGATTTCTCTTATATCATTATGTTCTTCAAAAAGTTTTACACAAAATAAAATTAAATCTCCAAAATCAAAAGCGTTAAGATCTTTCGTTTTATTTTGATATACTTCATAAACTTTTAGAATAGATTTTATTATTGAGCTGGTTTTTTTTAATTCAACATTTTTAGGAAGCAAACCTTTATTTTTCCATTGATCAATATGATACATAATTAATTGCGGGGAAAATTTTTTTGCATCTAGATCTTCACCTTTAACTATATTTTTAATTAATTTTTTCTGATCATCAGTATCTAAAATTGTGAAGTTACTTTTATACCCTAAAGCTTCGGCGTGTCTTCTTAAAAACTTAACGCTTATTGAATGAAAAGTACCTAACCAAGGAACTGCATTAGCGCTTCCCTTCACATGCTGCATGACTCTGTTTTGCATTTCTTTTGCAGCTTTATTAGTAAAAGTAACGCATAGTATTTGATTTGCCCATGCTTTTTTTTGATTAATGATATGAATAAGTCTTGTAGTTAAAACTCTAGTTTTTCCCGAGCCAGCCCCAGCAACAATTAGGTTTGGACCTTCAGTGCTTAGCACTGCTTCTTTTTGTTCTTTGTTAAGATTTTTTATTAAGTTATCTATGTTATTCATAAGAGAGAATTTTCATTTATATACTAGATATAATAATAAAAAAAATGTTAAATAAAATTTACAAAACAATTAACAACAAGTATTTTAGATTATTTGAATTTATCTTTTTCCTTAGATACCTGTTGATAATATTTCTTATTTCAATAGTCTTATTTTTAACAATTCCGATCTTTTTTAATTATGAAAAAAAAGCTGAAATTATAAAAATTCACCTATATGAAAATTACGATTTTAAAATAAAAAATTATAAAAAAATAAAATATAATCTTTTTCCACTACCAAATTTAGAAGTAAGCGATGCAAAAATAAGTGTTAAATCTTCCTTGGAAAATTTAAATGTTAAAAAATTAAAAATTTATCTTAATTTTTTGAATATATATAATTACGAAAATTTTAATTCTAATAAGATATTTTTGAAAGATAGTAATATAAAATTTCAAATTAAAGATTTTTTCGATCAAATTCAAAGATTATTATATAAAAAAAATAAATTATATTTTGATGATTTAAATATAGATATAAAAGAGGGAAAAAATCATGTCATCAAATTAGATAATATGAAATTTGCTAATTACGGGTATAACGAAAATCTACTTACAGGAAAAATATTCGAAAAAAATTTTGCAGTTGATTTAGACGATAACTATAAAAAATTAAATTTTAAATTAATCAATTCAGGAATAAATGTAGAAATTAAATTTGATGAAAATCAAAAAGAAAATTTAAAACTTGGTAAATTTAAAGCTAAAATACTTAACACTAATTTTAAATCAGATTTTGAATTAGATAACAAAATTTTGAAAATTAAGAATTCTTATTTTAGAAGTAAGAGTTTTTCTATTAAAAGTGATAGTGAAATTATTTTTAAACCATTTTTAGATATTAATTCTAAATTTGTAATTGAAGAATTTAATACTAAGGTTTTGAGGAAAGTAGACTTAATTGAGTTTTTAAAATTTAAAAAGCTCATAAAAAAAATAAATTATAAAAGTGAAATAATTTTTAAATTAAAAAGATTTAATCAAAAAATTTTTGATGATTTAAATTTGGAAATTAATTTAGCTTATGGCAGAATGAATTATATAAAAAAAATATCAATTGAAAACAATATTCTTAAATGCAATGGAAGCATAAACTTTTTAGAAGAGAGTCCTCTATTATTATTTGATTGTTATTTTGATGTAAAAAGTAAGAAAGCATTTCTTAAAAAGTTTTTTATTAAGTCAAAAAATAAAAACGATAGACTTGAATTAAAAGTTAAAGGAAATCTTAGTATTCTTAACAAAAAAATTAATTTCAAAGATATAAAAATGAATGATAATTATGAAGCTTCAAAAGAGGATTTAAAATATTTTAATGATACTTTTGAGAAAATTTTTTTAAATAAGAATATTTTAAATATATTTGATGTTAAAAGAATACAAAAATTTATAACCGAAATTTCTTGATTATTTTGGCCTAGTCATATTTATAGGATTCATGATCTTATCATATTCTCTCTCATTGATCAGTCCTGATTTTATCACTTCATGTTTTAAAGTTGTACCATTTTTGTGTGCGGTTTTTGCAATAAGAGCAGCTTGGTCATAACCTATTTTTGGCGCAAGAGCAGTAACTAACATTAGTGAGTTATCCAATAAATATTTTATTCTTTTTCTATCGGCTTTTATTCCTTTGACACAATACATTGCGAAAGTTTTTGATGAGTCACTCATGATTTCAATTGATTGTAAAATATTGTGGATGATAAGTGGTTTAAAAACATTTAATTCAAAATGTCCATGTGAACCAGCCATAGTAATACCATTGTGATTACCAATTACTTTAACACAAACCATAGTTACTGCTTCCGATTGCGTTGGATTAACTTTGCCAGGCATTATAGACGATCCTGGTTCATTCGAAGGAAGTATTAGTTCTCCATAGCCTGCTCTAGGTCCCGATCCTAAAAATCTTATATCATTTGCAATCTTCATGAGACACACTGCTGTTGTATTCAATGCTCCTGAAAAATTTACAATTTCATCATGTGCTGCTAAAGCTGCAAACTTATTATTAGCTGGCTTAAATGGAATCTTTGTAATTTTACTAATTTCCTTAATAATTTTTTTATCAAAATTTTTCTTAGTATTCAGGCCTGTTCCAACAGCCGTACCTCCTTGAGCTAAATAGTAAATTTCTTTTAAAGCGTTTTCTATTCTGCTAATGCATTTTTTTAATTGAGAATGATAACCAGAAAACTCTTGGCCTAAAGTCAATGGAGTTGCATCTTGTAAGTGCGTTCTGCCTATTTTTACAATTTTTTTAAATTCATTTGATTTTTTTTTTAACTCCTTTTCAAGAAGTTGTAATGATGGTAGAAGTTTATTTTTCGTCTTTATGGCTATTGCAATGTGCATAGCAGTAGGAAAAACGTCATTGGTTGACTGAGATTTGTTAACATGGTCATTAGGATGAATTGGATCTTTTGAGCCTAATTTGCCACCCATCATCTCGATGGCTCTGTTAGCAATTACTTCATTAACATTCATATTTGTCTGAGTGCCAGATCCTGTTTGCCAAACTTTTAAAGGAAAGTGAGCATCATGCTTTCCTTTGATTATTTCTTCAGCTGCTCTAATAATATATTTGCTTAATTTTTGGTCTAAATCTTTATTTTTTGAATTTACGATTGCAGCAGCTTTTTTTATGATTGCGATTGAATGAATTACTAAAGGGCGAACTAAAAAATCTCCGATATTAAAATATTTATTAGATCTTTCTGTTGATGCGCCCCAATACTTATCACCAGGTACTTTAATTTTTCCAATACTATCAAATTCTGTTCTGTATTTCATATTTGATTCTTTGATATAATACACTCTTACTTAATAATAATAAATATAAAGGACAAGAAATGACTAATTTTGAAAATGTAAGAAAATTTATGAAAACATTTGGTCAAGAAATTAAAGAAAAAGCTGGATTTCCAAACGATAAAACAGTTTCTTTGAGATACAATCTTATCAAAGAGGAGTTGGATGAGTTAAAGCAGGCAATGAAAAATAGAGATATAAAGGAGATTGCTGATGCATTAACAGATATTCTTTACGTAACTTACGGCGCCGGGCACGCTTTTGGAATTAATTTAGACAAGTGTTTTAAGGAGGTACAGAACTCTAATATGAGTAAGTTGGATTCAAATGGAAAGCCAATTTATAATGATGTGGGGAAAGTTATGAAGGGCCCTAATTATTTTAAACCTGATTTAAGTAAATTTATTGTATGATGAAAGATAATTATTATTGGATCTTATTAGGCATCGCTGCAGGTATTTTAATCTATTTAGCAGATAAATACATCTTCTGATTATATGATTAAAACATCTAATAACCAAATCTACGTAATAATGTATCATTATGTAAGAAAAATAAAAAAAAGCGACTATCCAAATTTAAAAGGTTTAGAATTTTCTGATTTTAAAAAACAAATAAAATTTTTTAAAAAAAATTTTCAAATACTGTCAAATATAGAATTTGTTGAAATATTAAAAAAAAAAACAATTCAAAAAAAAAAGTCGGTTTTATTAACTTTTGACGATGGGTACAAAGATCACTACGAGTATGTTTTTCCTTTTTTAAAAAAAAATAAGATTTCAGCAAATTTTTACCCACCGATAATGTGCATTAAAAATAAGAAAGTTTTAGATGTAAATAAAGTTCACTTTATATTAGAAAAAGAAAAAAATAGAGAAAAAATTTTAAATAATATTTTTTTCTACACTAAAAAATATTTGAAAAAAGGTCCTGATCAATTGAGGCTAAATCAAATAAACTTGAAGAGCAGATACGATAATAAAAAAACTGTTTTAATAAAGAGACTTTTACAGAATCATTTACCTTTTTATTTTAGAGAAAAAATTGTCGACAAAATTTTTAAAGATATTGTTAATGAGGAAGAGGTTGAATTTTCAAAAAAGCTTTACATGAGTAAAAAAAATTTACAAGAATTATATAAAAATGGATTTACAATTGGATCCCATGGTTATAACCATTTTTGGTGGGAAAAAATTAATAAGATAGAGCAAGAAAAAGAAATTAGTAAATCCATTAACTATTTTAAAAAGATAAAAGTGCTAGATAACAATTTGTCAGTTTGCTATCCTTATGGGAGTTTTAATTCTCAAACTTTAGCTTTAATGAAAAAATATAAAGTTAAGTATGCTCTTACAACTAGGACCGGAGGAATTGATAGAAATAATATCAAAAATAATTTTGCTTTTCCTAGATTTGACACTAACGACTTTATTTAAATTTTTCAAATACAACTTCAAAAGATTTTACTAATACTTCCTTTTTATCAAACTTAATTAGTTAATTTTATCATTGCATATCTTGATTAATTTTATTAGTTTCGAATATGGATTTTAGTTCAGCAATCTCAATTTGTTTCAAAAAGTATTTTGACTTCTCGGGTAGAGCATCAAGGTCTGAGTTTTGGTATTTCGTCT
>MDTG01113938.1_pt1 | contig 29871 bp, 21 predicted proteins | sample 811421 | NCBI WGS metagenome assembly MDTG01 (sample SAMN05326645, study PRJNA326480) | marine metagenome | isolation source: seawater | place: Pacific Ocean: South East | collected 2011 | reverse complement strand
TTTTCATATTTTGGACAATATGCACCAGATATAATTTCTCATGGTGGACTTTCATTAAAAAGACTTGTTGGATTTCAATGGTTTGATCAAGAAGCAATCTTCGGTATCCCCATAGGAGTATCAGTTGATTTTATTTTTTTATTTGTTTTATTTGGTGCACTTCTAGAAACTGCTGGCGGTGGCCAATATTTTTTAAATTTAGCATTTGCTTTAGTTGGAAAAATGAGAGGAGGTCCAGCAAAAGCTGCTATTCTAGGATCGGGAATGACAGGCATGATCTCTGGTTCATCAGTAGCCAATACAGTTACAACTGGAACTTTTACTATTCCTATTATGAAAAAAACTGGATTTTCAAAAGAAAAAGCTGGAGCAATAGAGGTTTCATCATCTGTTAACGGTCAAATAATGCCACCAGTAATGGGAGCAGCAGCTTTTGTTATGGCTAGTTTTATTGGAGTTACATATTTTGAAGTTGTAAAACATGCTTTCTTACCTGCAATAATATCATACATTGCTTTATTTTATATTTCCCATCTCGAAGCTTTAAAACTAAATCTAAAAGGAATGGAAGAAAAAGATGTACCAAATTTAAAAAAAACTTTCTTAGCCGGTTTACATTTTTTAATTCCAATTTTTGTTTTAATATATTTGTTAGTATATTTAAGGTTTACAGCATCTTATTCTATTTTTTATGCAACTGTTGCACTGATTTTAGTAAATTTAGTTAATAAAATAACAAAAGAGTCTAATTTTAGAAATGCATTTATAGCTTGGTTTAATCAAACCATCGTAGGTTTTGAAAAGGGAGCAATAAATATGGTTGCCGTTGGTATTGCTATTGCAACAGCTGGAGTAATAGTTGGAGCAGTAGGTTCTACAGGATTAAGTACAAATTTAATTATTGTTATTGAGTCTGTTGCTAAAGATAATGTTATAATTTTAATATTATTGACTATAGTTTTATGTCTGTTGTTAGGTATGGGATTGCCAACAACTGCTAATTATGTTGTTGTAGCATCATTAATGTCTATGGTTTTAGTAGACGTTGGCAACGCATCTGGATATATATTTCCACTTATAGCTGTTCACTTATTTGTATTTTATTTTGGATTAATGGCAGATGTAACTCCACCTGTAGGTCTTGCATCTTATGCTGCAGCAGGAATTTCAGGAGGAGATCCACTTAAAACAGGTGTGCAAGCTTTTTGGTATAGCTTAAGAACAGGCGTTCTTCCAATTGTTTTTTTATTTAATCACGAACTACTTTTAATAGGTATTGAAAATATTTGGCACGCTTTATTGGTAATTACTACATCTTTAGTTGGAATACTTATTTTTACTGCTGCAACCCAAAGATGGTTTTTTAATAAGTTGCGTTGGTATGAAATAATAGTTTTTTTAATTATATCAATATCATTATTATCTCCTGATTTTGCCCTTAATAAATTTTATCCAAAATATAATTACAAAGAGTTAGATAACTTGCAAATTATTAATTTAGAGAAAAATAAAGAAGTACATTTAAAAGTTACTAGGTTAAGTGAATATGGCGAAAGATATAAACTATTTGTAATTGAAAAAAATACTTTTGAAGAAAATTTTAACTTGGAAACTTATGGAATAAATTTAGTAAAAGATCAAAATAAAGTTATTGTAGATACTTTAAAGTGGAACGGATTAGCAAAAAAAGCAGGATTTGAAACAGGCGATATTATAAGTGAGTTTAAAACAGAAAATTTAGATAGACCTAACAAATCAATAGTGTATCCATTTGCTTTATTATTATTGGTTGTTTTTGGTTATTTCAATTATAAAAGAAAAATAACTAATTAACAAATTCTTATTTAGAAACTGTTTTAGTACTTAAGACTTTCCAAATACCTGATGCTGAAGCAATGATTTTTTCATTTGATTGTAATTGACAATCTAAAAAGATTAAAGTTTTGGTTTTCTTTTGTATTTTTGTTAATCCTATAATTTCGTCCCCAAGCTTAGTTGCACCTATAAATTTGATATCCAAAGATACAGTTACACAAGGAACATTTCCAGCCGATCTATATGCGCCTGTTCCTGATCCTGCATCTATTATTGAAGCGATATAACCTCCGTGAGTTATTCCTGACACATTTAAATGTTTTTCATTAATAGTGGTTTTAAATTCATACTCTACTTCTGATAGTTCCCTAAATAATAAACCACCATTATTTTTCATAAAACCTGGTTTTATGCTAATTTGTTGGTAAACTTTCCTCATAGCTTATAACTATACCAAAAAACTAAAAATTAATAAAAATATAAGAATTAATATGAAAAATATTACTGTTGCTTTAAAAAGTGACATTTTAATAAATTATTTTTATCATATAATTTTTCATGTAATATCTAAAAATTCAATAAATAATTTATAATTATTACTATGAAACTTTTAGAAAAAATTAAAAAGAAAGAAAATCTATTTCTTTTAACACTCACAATTTTAATCTTCTTACTTTTTTTACCTCATTATGTAAAATCTTTGATAAATTTTCCTTATCAACTTAATCTTCAAGAGTTGTTAATAAATTATCAAGGAGGTTTTATTAGAAGAGGAATTTTTGGGGAAATTATCTTAAAAATTTATCAAACTTTTAATATTGATCCTTTAAAATTTCTTTCTAGTATATTTATTTTGATATCCTTGTTGCAAATATTCATATTCTATAAATTATTAGTAAAATACCAAAATAATTATTTTTTATTAATTTTTATTTTATTTGGGCCAGCCACAATACTTTTTAGCATTTACGATGTATCAGCTTATATGCTTAAAGATAAATTTATTAATATTTTAATTTTAATACATGTATTTTTTGCATCATACTTTATAAAAAAAAATAGTTTAAAAAATTATAATCTTTTTCTAATATTTTTTATAATACCTACACTAAACTTTAATTTTTTGATGCATGAAAATCAGTTTTTATTCTTAGGTATTCATATTCTTGTTAGTTCATATGTATATCAATCTTTATCAAAAATAAATTTTTTTAAAACAAAAATTATTTATGCTTATGCTTTAATTTTGATTCCTATACTTTTAATAATTTTTGATTCAAATTTAAATTATAAAATACAATTGATAAAAATTTCTTTGTTAGAAAACTTTCCATTTATATGGGAAAAATTTCCAGAGGTAGCAAGTTTTCTGTCCAAAGAAACTGTATGGGAATTAGAAGGTAATTTAAATTTAAAAATTGGTGCACTTATGAAAATATATATGTTTTATAACTACCCAGCTATTACCAATACAATGATTGCATTTATTTTGTCAGTGAGTTTAATATTTATAATATTTCATTCAAGACTAAAGGAAAAATTATTAATTTTTAATAAAAGAAATAAATTCAATTACTTATTTTTATTTTTACCTGCTCTAATAGTTTCATTTCTTACTACTGATTTTGGAAGAGCTTTTAATATGATATCAATGCATTATCTTGCATTTTATTTAATTTTTCCAAATCAATACAATATTAAAAATTTTTCAATTATTAATATAAATAAAAGTATAAAAAATTATCTCATTTGTATTTTTTTATTTTTTTATTGTTTTTTTTGGACTATGCCTCATGCTATCGGATGGATCACACTCACAGATGTAAGAAATTCTAGTTTGATAGAGGAAATAGTTAATTTATCAATACATACATTCAACATAACTGACAAATATTTAATTACACTTCCAAGAGCTGATTTTATGAAGTAATTTTACTTTTATTCTAAAATAGTTTTCAAAACTTAATTTTGGTGCGCCTGCTAGGAGTTGAACCCAGAACCTCCTGGTCCGTAGCCAAGCGCTCTATCCAATTGAGCTACAGGCGCATAACTTTTTTTAACAGACTATAAATTAATTTAAACTATAAATTAACCATTTATTTGGAATAATGTTTTTGGAGTAAAATTTTTTGTATCCAAAAACGTGCATCAAGGCTTAAATCTTTTTTTTTAAACAAAAATTTAAATACTAATTTTTTAATCATATTAAAGAATTAATAAAAAGTTTGTCAAAAAAAGGCATCAAATGTGTTAGAATTATATCTTCTATGTTATAAAAACTTTATTATTTAAAGAATTTAAATGTTTTATGAGTGTTAATTTAATTGTTCCCGATATAGGTGATTTTGACCAAGTTGAAATAATTGAAATTTTAGTAAAACCTGGACAAATAATTACAAAGAATGACCCGATAGTTACCTTGGAAAGTGATAAATCAAGTGTGGAGGTCCCATCAACAAATGAAGGTAAAGTAGAAAAAATAAACGTAAAAATAGGAGACAAAGTATCAAAAGGTGATTTATTAGTTGTGTTATCAGGTTCTAATATTTCTCCTAAAACTAATAAAGAAGAAATAAAAGAAGATTTACCCAAAGATACAGAAAAAATTATTAAAGAAGCAGAAAAAACTTTAATTTTAAAAAATGAGATAAATGATGAAAAAAATAAAGCTAAAAAAGATAATGACCAAAAAATTAAAATCATAAGTAATAGCGAAGATATAGATCCAACAGAAACAAATGAATGGTTGGAGTCACTTTCAGCCGTTCTTAACAATGATGGGAAACAGAGAGCTCAATTTTTAATTAAAAAATTAATTGAACACTCTTATAAAGAAGGCTCTGATTTGGTTTTGTCCAGAAATACTCCTTATATAAATACAATTTCTACTAATGATGAAAAAAAGTCGCCAGGAGACCAGAATTTGGAAAGAAAAATTAGATCTCTGATACGATGGAATGCTGCTGCAATGGTAGTTAGAGCAAATAAAAAAAATCCAGAGCTTGGAGGTCATATAGGTACATTTGCATCTGCAGCTACTTTATATGATGTTGGCATGAATCATTTTTGGAGAGCAAAAAATAATAAGTTTGGAGGAGATTTAATTTATTTTCAAGGACACAGTGCACCAGGTATGTATGCAAGAGCATTTTTAGAAGGCAGAATTAATGAAAAAGAATTAGACAAATTTAGACAAGAAGTAACACCAGGAGGTCTATCTTCTTATCCTCATCCATGGTTGATGCCAAAATTTTGGCAATTTCCAACTGTATCAATGGGACTTGGCCCTATAATGTCAATCTACCAAGCAAGATTTAATAAATATTTGATAAATAGAGGTTTGCTAAAAGATGAGGGAAGAAAAATTTGGTGTTTTTTGGGTGATGGTGAAACAGATGAGCCAGAGTCCTTAGGAGCAATTGGTTTAGCTGCAAGAGAGAAATTAGACAATCTAATATTTGTTGTGAATTGTAATCTTCAAAGATTAGATGGTCCAGTAAGAGGTAATGGAAAAATTATCCAAGAACTTGAAGGCATATTCAGAGGCGCAGGTTGGAATGTAATTAAAGTTATTTGGGGATCTTATTGGGACCCTTTACTATCAAAAGATAAAAGTGGTTTACTTATAAAAAGGATGGGCGAGGCTGTTGATGGAGAGTATCAAGCTTTTAAAGCAAAAGGAGGATCTTATGTAAGAGAAAAATTTTTTGGAAAATATAAAGAATTATTAAACCTAGTATCGCAGATGACCGATAAAGATATATGGAAATTAAATAGAGGTGGTCATGATCCTCACAAAGTCTATGCAGCATATTATTCAGCTATGCAAAATAAAGGAACACCTACAGTAATTTTAGCTAAAACAATAAAAGGATATGGAATGGGAAAGTCAGGTGAGAGCATGAATACTACTCACCAACAGAAAAAATTAGGTGAAGAAGATTTGCTTTACTATAGAGATAGATTTGATGTGCCATTGACAGATAAACAAGTAAAAAATATAGAATACTATAAACCTTCAGAAAATTCTGCAGAGATAAAATATTTAAAAGAATGCCGTATTAAATTAGGTGGAAACTTACCAGAAAGAACTTCGTATGCAAAAGCTATAAAATCTCCGCCAGCTGACATTTTTAATTCTATGAAAGAGTCTACAGGTAAAAAAGAACTGTCTACTACAATGATTTTAGTAAGAATGCTTACAAATTTGTTAAGAGACAAAAATGTAGCGCCACGTTTAGTTCCTATTATTCCTGATGAAGCAAGAACGTTTGGTATGGAAGGTTTTTTTCAAAAAATTGGAATATATGCCCATGAAGGCCAAAAGTATGAACCAGTAGATTCTGAGCAACTAAGCTCTTATAGAGAAGATATTAAGGGACAGGTATTAGAAGAAGGTATTACTGAAGCCGGCGCTATGTCATCTTGGATCGCCGCAGGGACTTCTTATGCTAATCATGATATTTCAATGATTCCTATTTATTTATTTTATTCAATGTTTGGATTTCAAAGAACAGGAGATTTTGCTTGGGCAGCTGGCGATAATCAAACAAGAGGCTTTTTAATAGGTGCCACTGCTGGCAGAACGACACTTCCTGGCGAAGGACTTCAGCATGCAGATGGACACAGCCATATTTTGTCATCAGTAATACCAAATTGTAAATCTTATGATCCAACATTTGGGTATGAATTAGCAATTATTTTTAGAGAGGGCTTAAGAAGAATGTACGAAAAGCAAGAAAATATATTTTATTATATAACTACCATGAATGAAAATTATGCTCACCCCAGTATACCAAAAGATAAACTTGTTGAACAAGGCATATTAAAGGGAATGTATCTATTTAAAGAATTTAAAAAATATGAAAAAACCAAAATTCAATTATTAGGATCTGGCGCAATTTTAAGAGAAATGATATCTGCTGCTGAGATTTTACAAAAAGAATACAAAATAGACAGCAACGTGTGGAGCGTTACAAGCTTTAGCGAGCTAAGAAAAGAAGCTTTGGAAATAGAAAGATATAATTTGTTAAATCCTGATAAAAAATCAAAAAAAAGTTATGTCGAAGAATGCCTGTCAACGATGGAAGGTCCCATAGTCTCTGCCTCTGATTATTTACGTTTAAATTCAGACCAGATTAGGCCTTATATAAGAAAAAGCTTCTATTCTTTTGGAACAGACGGCTATGGAAGAAGTGATACTAGAAAAAAATTAAGAAAATTTTTTGAAGTAGATAAAGAATATTTAGTAGTGTATTCATTAAGTGTTCTCGCTAAAGAACAGTTGATCCCTGCTAAATATGCTAAACTAGCAATGGAAAAATATGGTATAGACCCAGAAAAACCAATTTCAACTAAATTGTAAACATGACTGAAAAAAGAATATTTACCACTCCTAAAATTAGAAAATTTGCAAGAGAACTTGGTGCCGATTTAACAAAAATAACAGGAAGTGAAAGAAAAGGTAGAATTGTTGAGGAAGATGTAAAAAAATATATTAAAGAAAACCTATCTACAAATAATTTTAAAAAAAAAAAAATTGAAACATTAGTCGAAGAGTACAACCATGGTGAGTTTGGCGATATAGAAATTAAAGATATACCTAGAGTTAAAAAAATTGCCTTATTGCACCTTAGCAAATCTTGGTCTAATATACCTCATGTGACACATCACGATGAAATAGATGTTACAGAATTAGAAGATTTTAGAAAATCTTTAAAAGATAGTTATACTGGTGAAAAAATCAAAATCACGCCGTTAGTTTTTATAATTCTTGCTTTGACAAAAGCACTTAAAGACTATCCCAATTTTAATTCATCTTTAGATACTGAAAATAATAAAGTAATTTATAAAAAATATTTTCATGTTGGTATAGCAGTAGATACGCCACATGGTTTAATGGTTCCAAAAATAAGAAATGCAGAAAAAAAAAATATTAACGATCTAGGAAAAGAGCTTAAAAATATAAGTGAAGATTGTAAAAATTTGAAAGTGAAAAAAAAAGAGTTTTATGGTGGATCAATGACTATTTCAAGTTTAGGTAGTATAGGTGGTAGTTTTTTTACACCTATAATAAATTATCCAGAAGTTGCAATACTTGGAGTTGGAAAAGCAGAAGTAAAACAAAAGTTTATTAAAGAAAAATTAGAAAAAAGAACAATTCTACCAATCTCTCTTTCTTATGATCACAGAATCATTGATGGTGCTGAAGGAGCAAGATTTTGTAATCATCTTAGAGAAAGTCTAGGAAAAGATTTTGCTTATAATTTGGCAGTTTAAATAATGAATAAATTAACTTCTTTATTAAGCGCTCTACTTTGCACATTTATTTGGGGCACTACTTTTATTGCACAAGATACTGGAATGGATAAAATTGGGCCTTTAACTTTTAATGCGACAAGGTTTTTAATTGGTTTTTTATCTATAGCTCCACTTGCATTTTTTTTTGAAAAAAAAAAAATTATTAGCGAAATTAAAAAAAATGAAAAATTATTTTATAAACTACTTTTTTTTGTAGGTTTATTTCTTTTTTTAGGAACCTATCTTCAACAAGCTGCTTTACTTTATACAGATGTTGCAAACGCTGCTTTCTTTACAATTTTTTATGTTCCGATGGTTCCAATTATTATTTTTTTTATTTATTCAAAATCTATTCATTGGAGCATTTGGCCAGCGGTAATATTTTGTATAATAGGTGTTTATTTTTTAAGTGATTTTTCAAATGCAACTGTTAGATTAGGTGATACTTTAGTAATAGGGTGCGCACTATTTTGGGCTTTACATATAATTTTCATAGGAAACTTCATTAAGGTTTTTGATTTACCATTATTTTTTGGGTCGCTTCAGGCTCTTATAGTTTCTCTTTTTTCTATTGTATTTGCAATAATTTTTGAAACAATAACAATAGCAAATATATTAAACGAATCTGTATCAATAGTATATGCTGGCGTTCTATCAGGAGGAGTAGCTTTTACACTTCAAATATATGCGCAAAAAAATATATTAGCTGCCCCAGCAGCGATCATATTTTCTTTGGAGGGAGTATTCGCAACAATTGCTGCATGGATAATTTTGGATCAAGTTTTAGGATTTGACAACATTATTGGATGTTTTCTTATTTTATTAGGAGTTTTATTTTCACAGCTTTTCCCAATTTATGAAAAAAAAAAATAATAAAATAATAAAAATTATACCTTGTAATAAGAAAATTGGAGCTGAAATCGTTTGTAATTTAAAATCTATTAAAAAAAAACAAATTAAATTAATTAAAAATTCTTTAAATGCTTATGGAATGGTTTTTTTTAGAAATCAAAATTTGGACTCACAATCTTATATAAAATTCGCAAAAAAGTTTGGAAATATTGCACACTACCCAATGTTAAAAGGTTTAAGTTTAAAATTTCCACAAATAACAGTTGTTGAAAGAAAGATCTCAGACAAAGGACCGAGTTTTGGAGAACAATTTCACACTGATTCGAGTTATACAAAAAAACCACCAAAGTTTACAATGTTATTAGCTAGATTAGTGCCGAATAAGGGGATAGGAAATACTGAATTTGCATCTCAATATCTAGCCTACGAAAAATTACCAAAAATTTATAAAAAAAAAATTGAAAATTTAAAAGCAGTTTTTTCTTCTTCAGGCCCAATATCTATTACTCGGCTTGAAAGAGAAAAAGAAAGAGGAACTGGAAAATCTAAAGATTTTAAAGCAGTACACAAGATTGTAAAAAAAATTAATAAACGTAAAGCTATATACTGCAGTCCAGGACACGTTGAAAATTTTTTAAAAACTAATGTTAATGAAGAAAAAAAAATTAAAAACTTTTTATTCAAACATCAGATTAAAAAAAAGTTTGTTTTTGAATTTGAATGGGAAAAAAATTCTTTAGCAATATGGGATAATAGATCTATGCTTCATCAAGCAACCCCATATAATGGAAATCGAATAATGCATAGAATTACGATTAAATAAGTTTTAAATATTTTAATTAATAATAAATAATTATAAAGAGTATTAAAGCTAAAATTATTCTATAAATTACAAAAATATTAAATGAAAATTTTCTAATAAATTTTAAAAAAAACTTAATTGTGATAAATGAAAATATAAAAGATAAAATTACACCAAAAAAAACCAACATATTAAATTCAAAACTTTTTTCGCCAAGCTTATAAATTCCGAATAAACTAACTATTGTTAAAGCTGGTATAGATAAATAAAATGAAATTTTAGTTGCATCTAATCTATTAAAGCCCAACAATCTTCCCGCTCCAATCGTTGTTGCAGCTCTACTTGCCCCAGGTATTAAGGATAAAACTTGAAATAAACCAATAATGATACAATTTTTAATACTTAAATCACTGTCAATTTTTTTTAAGGTTTTTTTCTTATCTGCAACAAATAAAAAAATTCCAAATAATAGCGTTGACCATGCTATAGTTTTTAAATTTCTTAATTCATTTATTAAACCAGTTTCAGTTAATAGATATCCAATTGGTAATAATGGAATTGTTGCAATTAAAATTTTTAAAAAAAAATGATAGTTTTTTTTTATTTTTAAAAAATCTTCTCGAAAATAAAAAATGATTGCTAATAAAGAACCTAAGTGGAGACTAATATCTATTAATAAATTTTCATTTTCTAAATTAAGTATTTCTTCAAAAAGAATTAAATGAGCCGTTGAACTTATAGGCAAAAATTCGGATATCCCTTGAATTAAGGATAAAAAAATAATTTTGATGAAATCCAATTCCATAAAACTAATTAATAACCTAAATTTTTCATTATTAATGTATTTAAGTATATGCATATTAGATATGCAAAATGTGAAAAAAAGGCTTTAAACACTAATTTTATTATAATTTAAGACAGCAAGTATGACCTAAATACAGTTTATTATAAGTCTGGAATGATATAAATTTAATTATGTCTGAAAAAATGCTTAAATTTGTTGATATAGGTCAGGAAACACCATCTAAAAGAGAAGTAAAGAAAAGAAAAAAAGATTTTCTTGAAATATATAAAGAATTTATTAGTGAAAAGGCAAAAGAACAATCGAGCAGATGTTCTCAATGTGGTGTTCCATTTTGTCAAATTCATTGTCCTTTACACAACAATATACCTGATTGGCTTAAGCTAACAGCTGAAGGAAGAATCGAAGAAGCATATCATATTGCTCAAGCGACAAACAATATGCCAGAAATTTGTGGAAGAATTTGTCCACAAGATAGGTTATGCGAAGGAAATTGTGTAATAGAACAATCAGGACATGGAACAGTAACTATTGGATCGGTAGAAAAATACATTACAGATACAGCATGGGAAAAAGGATGGATTAAACCTATAAAAGTAAATAAAGAAATTAATAAAAGTGTAGGAATTATTGGAGCTGGACCCGCAGGTCTTTCGTGTGCCGAAGAGTTAAGAAAAGATGGTTATCAAATAACTATTTATGACAGATATGATAGACCGGGAGGCTTATTAATTTATGGAATTCCAAATTTTAAATTAGAAAAAGAAGTGGTTGAGAGAAGAACAAACTTATTAATAAAGTCCGGAATAAAGTTTATTCAAAATTTTGAAGTTGGCAAAGACTCAACTCTTGAAGACTTGCAAAAAAAACACGATGCAATATTAATAGCAACTGGAGTTTATAAGCCAAGAGAAGTTGATATTCCTGGTAAAAATTTAAAAAATATATTTCCAGCGATGAAATTTTTGACAGCATCAAACAAAAAAGGATTGGGCGATCAAGTTAAAGAATTTGAAGATGGAACTTTAAATGCATATGGAAAAAATATTGTAGTTATTGGAGGAGGAGATACTGCAATGGATTGTGTAAGAACTTCTGTCAGACAAAATGCAAAATCAGTTAAATGTTTGTACAGAAGGGATAAAGAAAATATGCCAGGTTCTGCAAGAGAAGTATCAAATGCTGAAGAAGAAGGAGTCGAATTTGTATGGTTAACAACACCAAAAGAATTTATTGGCAATGATAAGGTTGAAAAAATTAAAGTGAGTAAAATAAAGTTGGGAAAGCCAGACTCTACGGGAAGAAAAAAACCCGAAATAGTTCAAGGCTCAGATTTTGAAATTAAAGCTGACATTGTGATTAAGTCATTAGGTTTTGATCCAGAAAACCTACCTAGATTGTTTGATAATCCAAACCTTTCAGTAAGCACATGGGGGACTTTAAAAATTGATTTAAAAACTATGGAAACAAATATTCCAGGAGTATTTGCTGCCGGTGATATAGTTAGAGGTGCATCCCTAGTTGTTTGGGCAATACGTGATGGGAGAGATGTAGCAAATTCAATAAAATATTTTTTAAAAAAAAATAATAAATTAGATATCAAAGTTGCATAATTTTATGAGTCTATATAAAAAAAACCTTAAAAGATTAATTGATGGAAAAGTTTACGACCCTAGAATGGAGCATGATTCTTGTGGAGTTGGACTTGTAGCTTCCACTGAAGGAAAAAAAAATCGAAAAGTAGTTGAATATGGAATACAGGCTTTAAAAGCAGTTTGGCACAGAGGAGCTGTAGATGCAGATGGAAAAACAGGAGATGGAGCTGGGATACATTTAGAAATTCCAATAGATTTTTTTGCTGAAAAAATTGAAATAGCAGGACATAAATATAATAATTCACAAATTTGTGTTGGTATGGTTTTTCTTCCTAAGAATGATTATTCTTCACAAGAGAAAGCCAAGACTGTCGTTGAATCAGAGCTAACTAATAATAACTTTTTTATTTATGGTTGGAGGCAGGTTCCTGTAAATACTAAGGTTTTAGGTAATAAAGCAGAATTAACTAGACCAGAAATAACTCAGGTTATCTTTAAACCTAATAATGGTTTAAAAAATAAAGAATTAGAAAGACAATTGTATACTGTAAGAAAAAAAATTGAAAAAAAATCTTTAAAACTTCAGTTAAAAGATTTTTATATATGTTCATTCAGTAGCAACTCAATAATTTACAAGGGAATGTTTTTAGCAGAGGCTCTGTCCGATTTTTATCCTGATTTACAAGATGATAGATTTATTTCAAGATTTGCTATTTTTCACCAAAGATATTCAACCAATACATCTCCTAGTTGGGATTTAGCTCAACCATTTCGTTCTTTAGCACACAATGGAGAAATTAATACACTCAAGGGAAATATTAATTGGATGAAAGTACATGAAAATGAAATGAGCAGTAAGTTTTTTAATAACATAGAAGATATAAAACCTGTTATAAATTTTGGAAATTCTGATTCTGCTGCTTTAGATAATGTTTTTGAATTGTTAAGTCAATCAGGTAAACCTGCGCCACTTTCTAAACTAATGCTTATTCCAGATGCTTGGTCAAAAAAAAACAAATCTTTACCAAGAAGTCAACAACAACTCTTTAATTTTTTAAATAGCATAATGGAACCATGGGATGGTCCAGCTGCAATTGCAGCAACTGATAACGATTGGATAATTGCCGCAACTGATAGAAATGGATTAAGACCTTTGAGATATAATATAACAAAAGAAAAATTATTATTTGCTGGATCTGAAACTGGGATGGTACCAATTTCTAACGATAAAATTATTTATAAAGGCAGATTGGGTCCTGGAGAAATAATTGGGGTAAAACTCGATACAGGTAAGGTATACGAGAATAATGAAATAAAAAACTATTTAGCCAAAGAGTATAAACATTTTAATAATCAAATTGTAGATTTAGATAAAAAGTTTGAAATAAAAAATGAAAAGAAAATTTACTCTTCAACTGATTTAAGGAAAAGACAGTATGTTTTTGGATTAAGTGTAGAAGATTTAGAAACAGTACTTCATCCAATGGTAGAAGATTCTAAAGAAGCAACTGGGTCCATGGGTGATGATACACCGATTGCTGTATTGTCAGATCAACACAGGCCTTTAAGTCATTATTTTAGGCAAAATTTTAGCCAAGTTACTAATCCACCAATTGATTCATTGCGTGAGAATAAAGTTATGAGTTTGAAATCAAGATTTGGAAATTTAGGTAATATCTTGGACTTTGACAATCTAACAAAGGAAAATATTTATGTTTTAAATAATCCTATTTTATCTAATTCTCAATTTGAAAAATTTAAAGAATATTTTAAAGGAACTTTCAAAATTATTGATTGTACTTTTGATGAATCAGAATCATTAAAAACTGCTATTGATAGTATTAGAAACCAGTCTGAAATGGCTGTTAGAGAAGGGATTAAGCAAATTATTCTAACAGATAAAACTGTAGATGAAAAAAAATTGCCAATACCCATGCTTTTAGCTGTTGGATCTGTAAATTCTCATTTAATTAATCAGAAGTTAAGAGGCTATGTTTCTATTAATGTCCAGACAGGAGAAACATTGGATACACATTCATTTGCAACAATTATTGGTGTAGGGGCCACAACTATTAATCCTTATTTAGCTTTTGATTCAATATTTCAAAGATATGAAAAAAATTTATTTAGTAATTTAACTTTTGAAGAATGTATAAAAAGATACATTAGTGCAGTAAATAATGGACTATTAAAAATAATGTCAAAAATGGGCATCTCAGTTTTAAGTTCATATAGAGGAGGCTGTAATTTTGAAACTGTAGGACTAAGTCGAACTGTAGTTGAGGAGTATTTTCCAGGTGTAATTTCTAGAATTTCAGGAATTGGTTTAATTGGAATAGAAAAAAAAATAAGAAAATTGCATAAAAAAGCATTTCAACAGGCAGAAGTTGTTTTACCGATTGGCGGTATTTATAAATATAGGAAAAATGGGGAGGTTCACCAGTTTCAAGGCAAATTGATACATTTGCTTCAAAATTCTGTATCTAAAAATTCTTATGAGCTATACAAAAAATATTCACAAGAAATTTATGATTTACCCCCTATTAGTCTTAGAGATCTAATAGACTTTCGAAAAAGATATAAAAAAGAGCCAATAAAAATTTCTGAAGTAGAACCTGCATCTGAAATTTTAAAAAGATTTGGTAGTGGAAGCATGTCACACGGCGCTTTATCTAAAGAAGCCCATGAAACTTTAGCGATTGGAATGAATAGAATTAGAGGAGCCTCATGTAGTGGTGAAGGAGGTGAAAATGCGGAACGTTACAAAAATTTAGAAAATGGTGATAGTGCTAATTCTAGAGTTAAACAAATCGCATCTGCAAGATTTGGAGTTACTATTGATTATCTTAACAATTGTAATGAAATAGAAATTAAAATTGCACAAGGAGCAAAACCAGGAGAAGGTGGACAATTACCTGGTTTCAAAGTTACAAAAGAAATTGCAAAATTAAGACATTCAACACCAGGAGTGACTTTAATATCGCCACCACCACATCATGATATTTATTCAATAGAAGATTTGGCACAATTAATCTATGATCTAAAACAAACAAACCCAAATGCGAGGGTTGGAGTTAAGCTTGTTGCGTCAAGCGGCGTGGGCACTATCGCTGCTGGTGTAGCAAAAGCAAAAGCTGACATAATTTTAATTTCAGGTCATTCAGGGGGAACTGGAGCCACTCCACAAACAAGTGTTAAATATGTCGGTATACCATGGGAAATGGGCTTAACGGAGGCTAATCAAATTCTTATTTTAAATAATTTAAGACATAGAGTTACTCTAAGAACAGATGGGGGAATTAAGACAGGAAGAGATGTCGTTATAGCTGCAATGATGGGAGCTGAAGAATTTGGTATAGCCACACTATCACTAGTAGCAATGGGGTGCATTATGGTTAGGCAATGCCATTCAAATACATGTCCAGTTGGAGTTTGCACACAAGACGAAAAATTAAGAGAAAAATTTTCAGGCACTCCTGAAAAAATAGTTAATTTATTTAATTTTATAGCTGAGGAGGTCAGGGAAATATTGTCTAGTCTTGGCTTTAAGAAATTAAATGAAATAATTGGAAGGACGGATCTTTTAAGACAAGTTAGCAAAGGCTCTTCAAATTTAGATGATTTAGATCTAAACCCATTATTTGTTCAAGCTGATCCTGGTGAATATAAAAGATACTGCGAACATAAAATAATTAATGAAGTACCAAATACACTCGATGAGAAAATCTATATTGAAAACAAAGAAAAAATTGATCAACTAAAAAAAATAAATCTATCTTATGAAATTAAAAATACTCATAGAGCAGTAGGAGCAAGACTTTCACATTATATTTATAAATTGAATGGCAATAAAAAAGTTCCACAAGATTTCATAAGTATTAATTTTTTAGGTTCCGCAGGTCAATCATTTGGAGCTTTTAGTGCTAGTGGTTTAAAACTTAAAGTTATAGGGGATGCAAATGATTATGTTGGCAAAGGATTATCCGGTGCTTCAATAATAATATGTCCTCCTCCAGAAAGTAAAATAATTAGCAATGAAAATACTATAATTGGAAATACAGTTTTATATGGTGCAACTTCAGGAAAATTATTTGCAGCTGGACAGGCAGGAGAAAGATTTGCAGTCAGAAATTCTGGAGCACTTTCTGTTGTTGAGGGATGTGACTCTAATGGATGTGAATATATGACAGGAGGTTCAATTATAATATTAGGCAAGATAGGAGATAACTTTGCTGCAGGTATGACTGGTGGGATGGCTTTTGTTTATGACCCTAATTCAGATTTTGAAAAATATGTTAATCCTGAAACTGTGGTATGGCAAAAAATTGAAACTGAATATTGGTTTAAATATTTATCTAAAATAATTAATGAATATTTTGAAGAAACTAATTCGGAAATTGCAAAAAAAATAATAGAAAATTTTAATTTTGAAAAAAATAATTTTGTACAAGTATGTCCAAAAGAAATGTTAGATAAATTAGAAAATCCAATTAGTTTAAAACCAATAATTAAAAAAGTAGGTTAAAATTGAAAAATATTAATATTTTTTGTTTTGGATTCGGCCAAGTAGCAAAAAATTTTATTAATAAAATTAATTTAGAAAAAATTAATATAAATTTATCTACCACTTCTACTGCTAAAACTGAGTTAAAAAAATTTGGTAATATTAAATATATGAATTATCGATTTAGAGATAGTTTTTTTGATGATAAACTAATAGAGAAATTAAAAGCATCTGACTATCTACTAGTATCGATTCCACCAATTAATGGAAAAGATCTAGTCATTGAGAATTTTAAAGAAGTTTTTAAAAAATGTGACTTTAAATGGTTAACTTATTTATCTGCAACAAGCGTTTATGGAGATCACAAAGGAAAATGGGTAAATGAATTAAGTTCAACTAAGCCAACATCTAACAATGGTATTGATAGACTTAAATCAGAATTATCTTGGCTTGAAATTTCAAATAAAAATAAAATTCCATTACAAATATTTAGATTGTCTGGAATTTATTCTGATAAAAATAATATTTTAGTTAGATTAAAAAATGGAAAAGCAAATATAATAAAAAAAAAAAATCAATTTTTTTCAAGAATTCATTTAGATGATATTGGGAATATCTTGTTTAAATCTTTATTTAATTTTAGATCAGGAGAAATATTTAATATATCTGATGACAAACCTGCTTCATCCGAGGAAGTAATATTGCATGGCATTAAGATTTTAAATATTGATAAACCAAAAATCCTTGAAGTACAAAATATAAAAAGTGAAATGTTAAAAAATTTTTATAAAGATTCAAAAAAAGTAGATAATAAGAAAATGAAAATTTTTTTTAACTATAACTTAAAATTTCCAACTTATATTGAAGGCTTAAATAAAATTAGAAGCAATATTATTTAATTCAGAGACTATTTTTTTTATATTTTTTTTATTTGATAAACTATGATCGCCATTATTAATAATAACTAATTTTTTTTTAGCTTTTGTAAAAATTTTTAAAATTTTTTTTGAATACAAAATAGGAACTACCTCATCATTTTTTCCATGAATCATTGATACATGAATTTTTAATGTGATAATTTTGTTTAATACTTTGTTTTTTTTTCCATCTTTTATAAGCTGATATGAAATAGGATATTCATAATTTCCATGTTGTAAATGGTATAATCCTTTTCTTATAGTTTCTTTTTTCATTTTTTTTGAAAATTTTTTCCACATTAGCCTATCTAAAAATTCTGGCGCAGAACCTATACCCAAAAATCCTTTAATTTGATTTTTATAATATTTAAATTGATTTAATGATATCCATGAACCCATGCTTGACCCTACTAAAATAAAATCATTTTTTTTTACAATTTTTTTAATCACAATTCGCACCTCATCGGTCCACTTACTAATATTTCCATTAGTAAATTTTCCTGAGGATTTGCCATGACCAGAGTATTCTATTCCTAGAAACCCTAAATTTTTTTTTTTACAATATTTTTGAATAGCTTTAGGTTTTTTGCCTTCTAGGTCAGACATAAATCCATGCAGAAAAATAATATAGAGATTTTTTTTGTAATAATTGCTTAAATATCTTACTTTTTTGCTTCCTGATATTTTTAAATAATTAAATTTATTCATTAAAGTTTATTACGTTAAACTCTTATTATATAGTTCTACCAAATGTCATCAAAAATAAAAGTTTTACAAGTAATACCTAAACTTGGATATGGCGGTGCAGAAACGGGCTGTTATGATTTAGCTCACTATCTTTATGAAAATGGCTGTAAATCATATATAGTTACGAGTGGGGGTGAACTTTTAAAATTTGTACAAAAAGATAAAGTCAAAATAATAAGACTGCCTGTAAATTCTAAGAATCCAATTATAATGTTGTTTAATGCCATTATAATTTTTTTTATTATTTGGTTTTTAAATATTTCAATAGTTCATGCTCGAAGTAGAGCTCCAGCCTGGTCTTGCCTATTGGCTACTAAATTTACAAAAGCAAAATTTGTAACAACTTTTCATGGAACTTATAATTTTACAAATTCAATTAAGAGGTTCTATAATTCAGTTATGGTCAGATCAGATCTGGTTATAGGAGGTTCAAATTTTATATTTGAACATGTTTATCAAAATTATGGAGAATTTTTTAAAGATGGAAAAAGAAAATTTTTAGTTATATTTAGAGGAATTAATACAGACTATTTTAGTAATAAAAATATTAAACAACATAAACTAGAAAAAATAATAACTGATTTTAAAATAGATATAAGTAAATTTGTAATTTTATTACCTGGTAGATTGACTAAATGGAAGGGACAAGAGATTTTTATAGAAGCTTTAAGTATATTAAAAAAACAAAATGAGATTAAACCTTTTATAGGTATTATTTTAGGAAGTGACCAAGGTAGAAAAGTATACCATAAAAAATTACTGTCTTTAGTTGATAGACACAGATTAAATCATGATTTAATTTTTATTCCTTTTTTCAAAGAAATGCCTTTAATATATCAAATTTCAAATGTTGTAGTTTCTACCTCTATTGAACCTGAGGCGTTTGGCAGAGTTTCGGTAGAAGCACAATCAATGGAAAAACCAGTCATTGCAAGCAATATCGGCGGTTCCAAAGAAACAATAATAAATAACAAATCAGGATTTCTTTTTGAAGCTGGAAAAGCTTCAGATTTAGCAGAAAAATTAATAGAAGTTTTAAACTTAGGTCAAATGACGTTGCAATCTATGGGAAATGAGGGTAGAAAAAATATTCTTAAAAAATTTGATATTGAAAGAATGTGTTTTTCAACATTTTCGGAGTATAAAAAATTGATACAAAAATAATATTATGCCAGATATTACATTGCCAGATGGTAAGTCTATTAATTTTAAATCAAGTGTAAATGGAATTCAAATTGCAGAAAAAATAAGCAAATCACTAGCTAAACAAGCTTTAATCATGAGCGTTGATGGTGAACTTAAAGATTTAAATTTTGAAATAAATAAAAATTCTAATATTAAAATATTTACTTCAAAAGATAGAGAGGGATTAGAAGTTTTAAGACATGATGCTGCTCATGTTCTAGCAATGGCAGTACAAGAGTTATTTCCAGGGACACAAGTAACTATAGGACCTGTAATTGAAAATGGTTTTTATTATGATTTTGCAAGAAAAGAACCTTTTACGAAGCAAGATTTAAAAAAAATTGAAGAAAAAATGAAACAAATAGTTGATCGAGATGAAAAAACAATCAGAAAGGTTTTGAAAAGAGACGAGGCAATTACACATTTTAAAAAAATAGGAGAAAATTATAAAGCTGAAATAATAAAAGGTATTCCATTAAATGAGGAAGTTTCCATTTATTATCATGGCAAATGGCATGACTTATGCAGAGGACCTCATTTACAATCAACTGGAAAGATAGGAAAAGCCTTTAAACTTACTAAAGTATCAGGAGCTTATTGGAGAGGAGATTCTAAAAATGAAATGCTTCAAAGAATTTATGGAACATGTTGGTCTAATCAAAAAGATTTAGATAAATATATAGAAAGGATTGAAGAGGCAGAAAAGAGAGACCATAGGAAATTAGGAAAGGAAATGGATTTATTTCATTTTAGAGAGGAAAGTCCAGGTTCTGTATTTTGGCATAGTAAAGGATGGACTTTATTTCAAAAATTGATTGACTATATGAGAGCTAAGCAAAAAATAGCTGGTTATAAAGAAATTAATACACCTGAATTATTAGATCGATCTCTTTGGGAAAAATCTGGACATTGGGACAAGTTTGGAGAACACATGTTTACCTCCAAGACTCCTGATGAAAAAATATTTGCAATAAAACCTATGAATTGTCCTGGATGTGTTCAAGTTTTTAATCAGGGTTTAAAAAGTTATAGAGATTTACCTTTAAAAATGTCTGAATTTGGAAAAGTACATAGATATGAACCTTCAGGAGCTCTGCATGGTTTATTGAGAGTGAGGGCTTTTACACAAGATGATGCACATATTTTTTGTACAGATGAACAGATAACTAGTGAATGTTTAAGTGTAACTAATTTAATCTTAGAGATTTACAAAGATTTAGGTTTTGAAAATGTTATACTCAAATACTCTGATAGACCAAAGGTAAGAGTTGGCGAAGATATTATATGGGATAAATCCGAAGCTGCTTTACTAGAGGCTGTCAAAAAATCTAAATTAAACTACACTATTAACAAGGGAGAAGGTGCTTTTTATGGACCAAAAATAGAGTTTGTTCTAAGAGATGCGATCGGAAGAGATTGGCAATGTGGGACTCTTCAAGTAGATTTAAATTTGCCTTCAAGATTAGGAGCAAGCTATGTTGATAAAGATGGTTCAAAAAAAATTCCAGTAATGTTGCATAGAGCATTATTTGGTTCACTAGAAAGATTTATAGGAATTTTAATAGAGCATTATGCTGGAAAACTTCCATTATGGTTATCACCTTTACAAGCAGTAATTATACCTGTTTCAGATGATTTTAATGAATACTCAAAAAAAGTATTTAAAGAATATTCAAAAGCAGATATAAATTGTGAAGTGGATTTAAGAAATCATAACCTTAACTATAAAATTAGAGAGCATTCGCTAGCGAAAGTTCCTCTATTATTGATTTGTGGAAAAAAAGAAGTTGACTCAGACTCTATAACAATTAGAAGTTTAGGTTCGGAAAAACAAGAAACAATGAAACTAAAAGACTCAATTAAAAAGACAATATCTTTAAGTGAAATACCCATTTATTAAGTGCCTGGATTAAAAAAAAATTATTTTCAAAGAAGAACAAAAGATAGAGGCCCAAGAGCAAATGATAGAATTTATGCAAGAGAAGTTCAAGTTATAAGTAGTGATGGAAAAAACTTAGGTATACTTCAAACAAAGGAAGCAATCCAAATTGCTGAAAAGGAGGGATTGGATCTAATTGAGATTTCTCCCAATGCAAAGCCTCCAGTTTGTAAAATAATTGATATTGGAAAATATAAGTATGATTTGCAAAAAAAAGCTAACAAAGCAAAAAAAAAACAAAAAACTGTTGAACTCAAGGAAATTAAACTCAGACCTGTAACAGAAATTCATGACTATAACTTTAAGATTAAAAATGCAAAAGGATTTCTTGTTAAGGGAAACAAGGTAAAGTTTACAGTTAAATTTAAAGGCAGAGAACTTCAACATTCCCATTTAGGTAAAGACCTTATGAATAGAATTCAAACTGATACAAAAGAAGTCGGTAAACTTGAACTTGCTCCAAAATTTGAAGGAAGACAAATGACGATGGTAATTCAGCCTTTATAATAAGTAATAAATTTAGTTGTAAATTATTTCTATTGTTTGTATAACCCAGCCAATATTTATGCCAAAACTTAAAACTAAAAGTTCAGCAAAAAAAAGATTTAAAATTACTGCAAGAGGCAAAGTAATAATGCCTCAGGCAAATAAGAGACATGGAATGATAAAAAGAACTAATTCACAAATTAGAAAACAAAGAGGCACGACAATTATGTCGAAACAAGATTCTAAAATAGTTAAATCTTACATGCCCTACAGTTTAAGAGGTTAAAAATGTCAAGAGTTAAAAGAGGTGTTACTAGCCACGCCAAACATAAAAAAGTTTTAAAATCAGTAAAAGGTTACTGGGGTAGAAGAAAAAATACTATAAGAGCTGCTAAGCAAGCTATGGAAAAAGCAATGCAATATGCATATAGAGATAGAAGAGCAAAAAAAAGAGATTTTAGAACTTTATGGATTCAAAGAATAAATGCAGGAGTAAGAGAACAAGGAATAACTTATTCAAAATTTATTAATGGATTAAACAAATCAGGTATTAAATTAGATAGAAAAGTATTGGCTGATTTAGCTTATGATCATCCAGAAGCTTTTAAAAACATTGTAAAAAAAGTACAATCCTCGCTTAACTAATTAGCTTTATTGCTTTATCCTACTGTAATAAAGAATCATATAAATAATGACAGATTTTCAAAGTTTAAGAACTGAATATTTAAAAAAGTTAGAGAGCTTAAAGAGTAAAAAAGAATTAGAAAGTATTAAAACAGAGTTACTAGGAAAAACTGGAAAAATTACTTCTTTATTTAAAAATATTGGAAATTTAAAAGAAAATGAACGTAAAAAGTTTGCTGCCGATTTAAATATTCTAAAAAATGAATTAGCGTTATTAATAAATAAAAAAAATAATGATTTAGATTTAGAGGAAATAAATCTTAAACTATCAAATGAAAAAATAGATGTTACATTAGATGGTAGAGAATACGAAATAGGCAAAATACATCCAGTATCACAAGTAATTGATGAAATATCGTCAATTTTTTCAGAATTAGGTTTTTCAGTTGAAGAAGGTCCTGATGTAGAAAATGAATATAATAATTTTACAGCTCTAAATACACCAGACAATCATCCTGCCAGAGATATGCATGATACTTTTTATTTAGATAATAGTAAAAAACTACTTCTAAGGACCCATACATCACCTGTTCAAATTAGAACAATGTTGAAGGATAAACCACCTTTTAAAATTATTGCTCCAGGAAGAACATATAGATGTGATAGTGATCAAACCCACGCACCAATGTTTCACCAATTAGAAGGATTGCACATAGATAAAAATATTAATATGGGACATTTAAAAGGATGTTTAAATTTTTTTATAAAAGAATTCTTTGAAGTAAAAAAAATTAAAATGAGATTTAGACCTAGCCACTTTCCTTTCACAGAGCCATCAGCAGAAGTTGATATTGGATATGAGATTAAGGATGGTAAAATAGTTATAGGTGAAGGAGACAAGTGGTTAGAGATACTCGGATGTGGAATGGTTCATCCAAATGTATTAAAAAATGTGAAAGTAGATACATCAAAATACCAAGGCTATGCCTTTGGTATTGGAATAGACCGTTTGGCGATGCTTAAATATGGAATAAATGATTTAAGATCTTTTTTTGAAAGTGATTACCGTTGGTTAAAATTTTACGGTTTTGATCCATTAGATGTTCCATCTAGTTACAGAGGATTAAGCAGATGATTATTACTTTAAATTGGATAAAAAAACATTTAAATACTAATTATAATTTTGAAAAAATTCTTGATAAATTAACTAATATTGGTTTAGAAGTTGAGAGTGTTAGATCTAATAATAATGAATTAGATCCATTTATAATATGTAAAGTCTTAAAAGCTGAAAAACATCCAAATGCGGATAAATTAAAAGTTTGTGATGTTGATATAGGCAATAATAAAATTACAAAGGTTGTGTGTGGAGCTCCTAATGCAAGGAATAACCTTTTTACAGTCTATGCTCCGCCTGGATCCATAATACCTAAAAATAAAATGAAGTTAAAAATTGCTAAAATTAGAGATGTAACTTCTTACGGTATGCTGTGTTCAGAGTCAGAATTAAATTTATCAGATGAAAGCCAAGGCATAATAGAAATTAATAAAAAAGACCAAGATATAGGCAAAAATTTTTTTAAATTAAAAAAAGAAAAAATTGCAGATATTTCAATTACGCCCAATAGACCCGACTGTTTAGGTGTTAGAGGTATAGCAAGAGACCTTGCTGCAGCAGACATGGGTTCTTTGATACCTATAAAAAAAAGTAATTTAAAAAAATCAGGCAATCAACCTATTAAAATAAAAATTGTAAAAGAAAAAGATCAAGGCTGCGCAGCTTTTGGAGCCTGTTACATATCTGGAGTTCAAAACAAGGAAAGTCCTGAGTGGTTAAAAGAAAAAATTATTTCTTTAGGCCAAAAACCAATCTCAGCAATAGTTGATATTACAAATTATATTATGTTGGATTTAAATAGACCTCTTCACGCGTATGATGCTGATAAAATAGATTCTGAAATAATAGTAAGAAATTCTAAAAAAAATGAATCATTTGAAGCCTTAGATAATAAAAAATATGTACTTAAAGAAAATATGTGTACCATTTCAGATAAAACTGGAGTTCTAGGTTTAGGTGGGATTATAGGTGGCGTACGTTCAGGTACAGAATTTAATACAAAAAATATATTACTCGAATCTGCTTATTTTTTTCCAAAGTCAATAAGAAAAACAGCAAGAGATCTTAATATAGATACAGACGCAAAATATAGATTTGAGAGAGGTATAGATCCTAATTCAATGGAGCTTGGTTTAGAAAAAGCTGCTGAACTGATTACTTCTATATGTGGTGGTAAAGCTAGCAAAATTACTGTAACTGGAAATGTAAAAAAAAATAAATTAGAAATTAATTTAGATTCAAGGAAATTTTTACAAACAATTGGCTATTCAATTTCTAATGCAGAAACAAAAAAAATATTAGAAAATTTAGGATGCAAAGTAAAAATTTCAAAAAAAAATTTTAAAATTACTCCTCCATCATGGAGGCCGGACATTCTTCAAGAAATTGATTTGATTGAGGAACTAGCAAGAATTAAAGGATTTAATAATATTAATTTAGTAGAACCAATAAGAAACAGAGATAAAGAAACTTTATCTTTTAGACAAAAGATTTTTCATTTTTCACAAAGATCAATTGTGTCAAAGGGATACCTAGAAACAGTTACATGGTCATTTACAGATTCAAACGTTGATAAATATTTTAGTGAATTAAAAAATGAATTAAAAATTTCTAATCCAATTTCATCTGATCTTGATGTTTTAAGATCATCAATTTATTCAAATTTAATGATTCACGTTAAAAGAAATTTAGATAGAAATTTTGAAAATTTATCTTTGTTTGAAGTAGGGCCAATTTTTTATGGCAAAAATCCAGGCGAACAAACTAATATTGCTGGATGTATCAAAACTGGGAAAATCAATAATAAAAATTGGATAGGCGAAAAGAGAGATGTTGATATTTTTGATATCAAAAATGATTTAGTTAGAACATTAATAGAAATAGGGATAAATGAAAAATCAATTTTTATTTCTAACAATTCAAAAAGTTGTTATCATCCAGGAAGATCTGGTTCAATTAAGTTAAAATCAAGTTTTGGACCACACCTAGCCTATTTTGGCGAGCTTCATCCATCAATAATAAAAAAAATGGATTTAAAATGTGATAAAGTTTTTGGCTTTGAATTGTTTATTGACAATATACCCACCCCCAATAAAAAAATAAGAACGAGCAAACCGAAGTTTAATGTATCTGATTTCCAAAAAAGTGAGAGAGATTTTGCATTTGTAATAGACAAGAATTATGGAGCACAGGAATTAATTAATTTAGTTAAAGAAGTAAATAAAAATATCATAAGAGATGTAAAAGTTTTTGATCTTTATCAAGGTGAAAATATACCAATGGATAAAAAATCAATTGCTTTAAATGTGACATTGCAAGCAATCGATAAAACTCTAAACGAAAAAGATCTAGAAGATTTAAGTCAAAAAATTATTTCAATCATAAAAGATAAAACTGGTGCAATAATTAGATCATAATGTCTGAGATAAAACAGATACGTAACTTTTCAATTATTGCTCACATTGATCATGGAAAATCAACTGTTGCAGATAGATTAATACAGCAATGTGGTGGTTTGACAGACAGAGAAATGAAAGATCAAGTTTTAGATACAATGGATATTGAGCGTGAAAGAGGAATAACTATAAAAGCTCAAACAGTAAGATTAAAGTATAAAAGTAAAGATGGAGAAAATTATATATTAAATATAATAGACACCCCAGGACATGTTGATTTTAGTTATGAGGTAAGTAGATCTTTATCAGCATGTGAAGGTTCGATTTTAATTGTTGATAGTTCACAAGGAGTTGAAGCTCAAACTTTAGCAAATGTTTATCAAGCTATAGACAACAATCATGAAATAATTCCAGTATTAAATAAAATAGATTTACCAGCATCTGATGTTGAAAGAGTTAAGGAGCAAATCGAAGATGTTATTGGAATAGATACTGCTGAAGCAATTAATTGTTCTGGGAAAACTGGCGAAGGAATTGAAAAAATTTTAGAAACTATTATTAAAAAATTACCCTCTCCAAAAGGAGATATACAAAAACCCTTAAAATCTTTGTTAGTTGATAGTTGGTATGATGTTTATCTTGGTGTCGTGATATTAGTCAGAATTATAGATGGAGAATTAAAAAAGGGAATGCAAATTAAAATGATGTCTAATAATAAAGAATATTTTGTTGAAAAAGTTGGAACATTTAATCCTAAACCAAAAGATGTAGAGAAGTTAAAGGCAGGAGAAATTGGATATATAATTTCAGGAATCAAGAGTGTTGCTGAAACTAAGGTTGGCGATACTATTTGTAATAAGAATGAACCAATTATTAATCCATTACCTGGTTTTAAACAAAGTAAACCGCTAGTGTTTTGTGGCCTCTTTCCTATAGATAGTTCCGAATATCAAAAATTAAAAGATGGATTAGCAAAACTAAAGCTAAATGATACAAGCTTTAGCTATGATCCAGAATCATCCACAGCATTAGGCCTAGGTTTCAGGTGTGGTTTTTTAGGTTTGCTGCATATGGAAATAATCACTGAAAGATTAGAGCGTGAATTTGGTGTTAATCTAATAACTACGACTCCTGGAGTAATCTACAAGATCCATAAAATTCATGGAGGTATTGAGGATTTACAAAATCCATCAAGCATGCCAAATCCTACACAAATTAAATTTATGGAAGAGCCTTGGATTAAAGCTACAATCATTACTCCTGATGAGTATCTCGGATCTATAATTAAATTATGTCAGGATAAAAGAGGAATACAAAAAAATTTATCTTATTCAGGCAATAGAGCCGTATTAATATACGAATTACCTTTAAATGAAGTTGTTTTTGATTTTAACGATAGATTAAAATCTATTTCTAGTGGTTATGCTAGTTTTGATTATGAAATGACAGGGTATAGAGAAAGTAATTTGGTAAAGATGAGTATACTTGTAAACTCAGAGCCTGTAGATGCTTTATCTATGATTATATTTTCTGATTTTGCACAAAATCAAGGAAGATTAGTTTGTGAAAAATTAAAAGAACTAATCCCAAGACACAATTTTCAGATACCAATTCAAGCGGCCATTGGAGGAAAAATAATAGCAAGAGAAACTATTAAAGGTTTTAAAAAGGATGTATTGACAAAAATTCATGGTGGTGGAGCAAGAGATAGAAAGAGAAAACTTTTAGATAAACAAAAAAAAGGAAAATCTAGAGCAAAACAATTTGGCTCAGTTGTAATTCCTCAAGAAGCATTTATTGGAGTTTTAAAAATAAATAAGGAAACATAGTATAAAGTAAACTGATATACTTTTAATAATTTATAATGAAAAATAAAATATATGATTGCATAACATTCTTTGAAGAAAACCTTCAGTTTGATCTAAGATTTAATATATTAAAAAATTATGTTCATAAATTTATTGTTTGTGAATCTAATTTTGATCATAAAGGAAATTATAAAGGAATAAATTTTAAACCCGAAAATTATACTAATTTTAAAAATAAGATAATTCACTTAGTAATTAAAAATCAATTTCCAGACACTTCAGATCCATGGAAAACTCAAGCTTATCAGAGAGAATATATTTTTAATGGATTGAGTGAAGCTTTACCAGAAGATTACATAATGTTTTCAGATCCTGATGAAATACCGAGGCCCGAACTCCTTGCTAATATTAATCTAGAGAACAAGTATGGTATTTTTATGCAAGATTTATTTAAATATAAGTTAAATATTTTTAATCCATATGAAAGTCCATGGGAAGGAACGAGAGTCTGCAGAAAAAAAAATCTAAAATCAATTAATTTTTTAAGAAGTAAAATTTTAAAAAAAAATCTTAGATATCCTTTTTGGAGGATTGATAAAATTAAAGATATAACTATTTTTAATAATGGTGGTTGGCATTTTAGTGACTTAATGAGTCCAGAAAAAATTTCAAAAAAACTAAAAACTTTTGCTCATAGTGAATTTGCAGGTGAAGAATTTTCATCTGTAGATATTATAAAAGAAAAAATAAAACAAAGAGTAGATTTGTTTAATAGAGATCATGTTTTTTCAAGAATAAAAATTGATAAAAATTATCCTAAATATATTACAGATAATCTAAATCAATTTAGAACTTATATTGAAGAATAATAAAAATTAATGAAAACAACTGTTAATTGGGGAATTATAGGATTAGGAAATGCAGCTAAAAATTTTGCTAATGCATTTAATTTTACAAAAAATTCCAAACTCCTAGCCGTATCAAGTAGGGTTCAAAAAAAAATAGATGAATTCAAAAATAGTTTTAATTTAAGAAATGAATATTGTTTTGAAAATTATAATGATCTTTTAAATTGCACTGATGTTGATATAATTTATATAGCGCTTCCAAATTCATTTCATTATGAATGGATTATAAAATGTATAAATAAAGGTAAAAACATTTTAGTTGAAAAACCTTCAACTATAAACTTTTCACAAATTCAAAAAGTAGAAAATCTACTTAAAGATAAAAACATTTTTTTTTCTGAAGGTTTAATGTACAGATATCATCCACAGATATCCAAGGTAATTGAATTACTGAGAAATAATATAATTGGAAATTTAATTTCGATGGAGTCTTTCTTTGGTCATAAAATATTTAAAAATAAAAAAATATTTGGAATTGAGATTGGAAAAATTAAGAAAGATAACAGATTGTATAATAAAGAATTAGGAGGAGGAGCAATATTAGATCTAGGTAGCTACCCAGTCTCAATGGGAATTTTGATAGCTTCATTAAATTCAAAAATAAGCGTAAAAGATACAAAAGTTTGTAAAATTAAAAATATAAATAGCTCAACCGAGGTTGACATAGATTCTTTTGCAGAAATAAATTTTAATAATAATTTTAAATGTTCCGTTGGGGCTTCATTTATACAGGATATAGGAAAAAAAACAAAAATTATTGGTACCAAAGGTGAAATAATATTAGAAGATTCTTGGACACCAAAGAATTTTTCAAAAATAAAAATTAATGGAATAAAAAATGAAACTATTAAAATTAAATGCGCCAGTGACATTTATTTTGATCAAATAAATAGTATTAGCAATTCTATATTAAAAAATGAAAACAAACCCAACTTTCCTGGTATGACATTAACTGAAAGTGTGGAAAATATGAAAATTTTAGACAAATGGAGAGATGGCCGAGTGGTTTAAGGCGCACGCTTGGAAAGTGTGTGTACCCTCACAGGTACCGTGGGTTCGAATCCCACTCTCTCC